>Ga0209454_1001405_pt1 | contig 14977 bp, 6 predicted proteins | sample WorMetHERISLAND1_2_FD_187400 | JGI IMG/M metagenome (GOLD analysis project Ga0209454, IMG submission 187400) | Marine gutless worms symbiont microbial communities from Max Planck institute for Marine Microbiology, Germany - Olavius geniculatus... | ecosystem: Host-associated > Annelida >...
GAGTAATAAAGAATAACATTCACACTGTGTTCGTTACGCTTAGAATTAAGGTACTTTGCGGGATGAATGTTTCTATTTTTTTAGCTTTTGTTTATGTAGTTCATGTACTTACTGTTATACATTTAGCTCAACCCATAGTACTCAACCGACATTGACACTGGATACCAGTATTGTTTTGACAATAACCGTTGCTTTTGCTTCGCTTTAAGCGATTCTTATCTTCCTTTCTAGACTGTGTTTTCTCATGTTCGTTTTCATTTACCTGGTCTTTTCTTCTAACCCTCAGCCGTTTAGTATAATTCTTGCTGACAGCATGCGTCAGACTTTCGTAGCTTTTTTCAATAGTTTTCTGGACTTTTCGATATTAAAACAGATCAACGTCAGCGCGAATAGTTGCCCTTTCTGGCAGCAGCAGCAGCAGCAGCGTCGACAAGGACGGTGCGTGGAAGGGAACAGGCAATGGAAGGACGCACAGACAGACACGTACTAGCGGTCGGAAGGTCGGTCGGTCTTCGAACGTAGCGACAACGACTGATTATTGACGGGCAGCCGGGCAGTGAGCCGCCGCTGCAGCCACCGTGTAGCACCTACACTAGCAGCAGTCTTGCAGACACGGCGAGGAAGTGAGCCTGTCAGCCAGACTGCGCGATTCCCGGCCAGATCAAGCGCCAGCAGCTGCAGCCGATACTGCAGCAGCGTCTCTCTCGCAACGACTGTGAACCGGCGTCAATCCACACGCACTGTGTAGACTGCATCCAGCTAACGTCCGTCTCACTGCATCATCCTAACGTCGACGTCCGCCAGCCGCCGGTCTGTTTGCAAGGTCTGTACACGTGTTATTGTGTGGTGGTGGCCGTTCTCTCGGTCGCATTGCGCATCTTGCACGTCCGTCTGTCTCCTACCGACTTCTGACTCGAAAGCAAAAAGCGGGGATAGATCAAAATTGACGTAAACGTTTGCGTGGCTAGTAGTAACCAGTGTGCCAGTTTTTAATCCAAGAAGTCAAATCATACGTCAAAAATATCAAGAAATTGCCTTGTATCTGTTTTACTAACGGGTGGCGGCTGAACGCGCCGGTCGGCTGGCTCAGACGCAACGGACGACTTCAGCGCTAACTGCAAATTAAGCCTGAACATTGCCAGACTGTTTGCTGGTCAGCAGTCAATTCCATCGACTGTATTCAAATCCCAGAGTACTAGAGGCATTACATTCAGGTGGCCGCTTAATAGCTTTTGCCCGAAAATGCCAAAACTTACCCTCGTGTTTATAGCCAAATTACTTCACAGCACTGTGTCTCTATATTGACAGTTTATAATTGTTCATTGTATCCTGTAGTTACGAGTTTATTTGAATAAAATTTGTTGCACAATATGCTAAGCATTTGTTATATTTAATGGCAATGAATTTTGTACTTTAGCTTTATGTTTTTTGCATTTTCTAAAATACATTTTCATGAGTTTTCACAGTAAAATGCATGTGAGTAAATTGAGATAACTTGGCAAACTGTCACAGTGGCTTTTTGGTAGTTTATGTATCTATAAAAGTTTCAACATTGATCAAACCGTTAGACTTTGTTATGGTTATGAGGGTTTATATACATAATGATTTTTTTCAGACAAGGTGTAATTGCCTTTGTTTTACTCATCACCAGTCCATCCGGGATAGATGACTAAGTCGGTTTGAGAACACTTCTGGTAAGCAATTACGACGTGGTGAGCAGTGGACGATCGACGCAGAAAATACATCGTCGGATTGGTCTAGGTGGTGCCAGATCGGATGGATATGCGACTGGCAGTCGACACGCCAGCTGGAGGCCGTCCCGACAACAATCCACATTGGAAGCGACGACCAGGACGACCGAGACACACCTGGGTCCGACAAGTGGAGATCGACATCGGTACCTCCGCTGATGTTGCATGGGACATTGCCGTCGACCGCTGCAGTTGGAGGACGCTACGACCCCCAGCTGGTCAAGCGTGACTCATGATGATGATGATGAGCAGTGGACGCACAGTTTCTCCCCTCTGATAATCTCGTCCTGTTTATCAGACCGGTAATCACTGACCGTACAATAATACAATAATAGGCTCTGCGTTGCTGTTGCTGTTGATGATGTTGCTGTTATTCTGCTGTTTGCGTCATCACATCAGCGCCTGCTGCCTGCGTTCAGCTGCTGTTGCTGCTGCTGCTGCTGCTGCATCACTCGACGCCAATATTCATTTCCAGCCGAGTTTTCACGATCACAGCTGCAGAGCGCGTATGATCGTTCGACCTATTTAACATTCACTGCGTCTGACATATAATCAGCTTCGTTGCGAGTGTCGTAAGACGCTGTGTACATGTTAAAACACTGTCTGGAGTGGGATAAGTGAGTGTTAAACGAAGCTTTACACTTTATCCAGACAGTTGTTTAACACACTTATGCCACGCTCGCCAACTGCCCAACGTGTAGTAAGCCCACACTATCGTTTGTTTGGTTACGCCTGACTGCATTCGTCGTTTAAGACACGTTATCACATTGCAGACAGCATGGTGGACATAAATAGTGCTAGTGCCAGTGTGGAATAGGCCTAAGGTAAACTACAATACTCCTGCACCTGTTGTAGTGTTTTCACTGCGTTTTACACTACGCTGTCTGTCGCAAACAGATGCTGGCAAAATTAAGTGATTGTCGCCATAGACAAATTAGTGAAGGCAGACGTAGCATTTGACGACACTGTATGCCTATACGACGTAGACAACTGTCTGAAGCATGCAATGTTGTCTGCTGGCTGAGACTGCAGCGAGGAAGCGCTTGCGCAGCAGCAGCAGCATCAACAAGTCGATATTAGGTGACATCTCGGCATCGTCTTATGCTAATAGTTCGCCCAGTGTCGGCACCGACTACAAAGTTAACGATGAAAACAGCCTCAACGTATTTTAGATGATGCTGCGCTTTTGCAGTCTCTTGTCCGCGTAGAATATGCGCAGTTTTTGAAGCTCGTGTTACATAGTTATCGAAAACCGCTCAATATATGAACAGAGTTTCTTCGTACACAGGCCTATGTACATTAAATTGTTGACGTTACGTCTTAGTCTGAATTTTGGAGCTCAATAATTTTTGCTGCTCCGATTTCCCAGGTGACTGCGGTTGTGTCTGCATTGTTGTTTTCGACTCGTTAGGCTTACACCAATTGTGTGCCTATCCGGTACTGCAATCGTGTCTAATGATAGGCCTATTTTTAATGATTTTTGAGAATTAGGTTTTATGCATTTGTTAGAAACAATGGAAGATTCAATTCACCGCTGTTCGTTAGAGTTGCCTGCAGGGTTATCCGTCAACATACCTTTGCATCTGCTTAAGCCACTGGACGGAATCAGATCCCGCTTAGCCAGGATAGGCCTACTCTAAGGCTTACTCTGTGGACCGTCACCGGAGGGGGATTTAGCTGTCTGAGCTCAGTATTCAAAATTCGCATTAAAAATTGCAACCAAACCGTTACCGATAGCGGATTGGTTTTATATGAATAGAGTTCCTATGTGAACTTGAACTCGGTTACTCTTTACTTCTAACCGTGCATCGAACCCGTACAACATCCTTTCTCTAAAATAACGTGTCAGTCACGATGTCACTGACTGGCTTAGACTATGTTTTAAGATGTCTGTCATCGTAACAGCGCATCAGGTGGGGGCTCGTCTCCTTTTCCCTCTCCTCCCTTCCTTTTTCGTCTCTCCCTTCCGTTTTTTTCCTCTTTTTACCTCTTCCCTCCTTTCTCCTGTCATCCCCTCTTTCCCTCCCTCCCTTTTTCTTATAGAAGTAGGCCCCCTAAAATTCAGCTAGGGGTTTGGTATAGCGCTGTGAGCTTTCCAGCGGTGTCTGGAGCGGAGTCCCAGCCGAGATCGAATTTGGCGCATTTTAGCTTTAAAACATGCGATCTGGTGGCAACAATTTTAATTATTTTCCAACAAAATAAACTTACCAAACTGGCAAATTTCGTGCAGTTTAAACGTATGCTTATGTTTTGTCTGGAGGATTGGGGCCTGGGCCCCCTGCCTCCCCTTTGTCTACGCCACTGCTTTCGAGTTTGAAATGTCTTGCGCTTTTGTTTTGTTTCAGTCAGTAGCTGTGCTTACTAAGTTATGATCGATCGCGTTGGGCTTTTATTATTTCTGTTGATGCTGGTAATTAGTCTTTGTGGGTCGGAGTACAGATGGCGCGAGTGCGACGCGGAAGTGCTACAGTGCATGCGAGTGGAATTTGACGGGAAGTGCTTGATTTATAGCTATGCCTGCATGGAAACACTAATGCCGCTCGGCATGTTATTGACCAATCTGCAAATGCTAACGTCACTGTCGATCGTACATTGCTGTAGTACAAACAAACTCGGCCAAGCTTTTCGTATTATCATATCTGTGGTATCACTACGGAGGTTATTTTGAACTAAGCAGATTTAAAATACTCTAAACGCTTAAGGTAGGCTAATTAAACCATTCCAGTCTTGAACTACGCCGACTTTACATGGAGACTAATTTTATTTGGACTTACTGACATTATCACATGCTGGGTGATTTTTTTTGGAATAGGCACAGTACCTTCTCAATAGAGGACAGAAACTTGCTAGATCTGTTTTTTTCTGTGAACTTGTTATAATATTGTTTACCCGAGTATCTGAGATGCTTGGGCGCTGTCTTGTTTTTTCGTTGTTGTTTTATTGATGTTACTGATTGACATTTTTATGTAATGGGTGCTTAATGTATGTAGCGCCGAAAGTTGATCCCAACAATAGAATATGTTTCGGATATCAAAGTTCCTCTTTAGAAATCGTATTTTTGCGTGTTGCTGTTGCTGCTGATTCAGTGTCGCGAAAGGTCGGCAATGTCGACATCGGACGCCGGGTGTTTGCGGACAGCACGGTAGCGACCGCCTGCCTCCCGACACATGCTATGCCAGTCGACGAGGATAGCAACGGTTGCCATGATGCGGCGTCAGCTATCTCAGCCGCTGCATCATCGCCGTCAATAGTCTTACTTCCTTCGATGACCAAGTCCGTGTCGTATATGTCATCGACTTCCAACAGCAGCTACAGCACCAGCAATACCGGGTATATCGATCTCGGAAAATTTTTTTTCTGTCACTGATCGTTTTTTAAATTTTTTATTAATTACTGTAACCTAAAAGTTAATTATTTGTTGCGCTTTTTGACAAATACCCAAGCTTCGTGTTAAATATCATTTTAACACATATTGCCTTTATTGACTTTTATCAACTAACATTTGAGCTATTATTTGTTCTTTATGATAATTATTTTACGTTTCATCGGCTTAACTGTTCTTCTCACGTGATTAATGTGTTTGACATTTTTGTACTAAGCCTAGTTAAGTTGCACATATGGTTATTGAATTGTTTGTACCTCAAATACAATTTCATAATAAATATATAATGATAGTGTTCCATGCATTATAACATTTACATATAAATCGCGTCAACGACAAAAAAAACAGAAATTAGTGACCCGTTTAAAATATATTCCTTTAGATACCCTATATCTTACTTAACGATGCACCATATTGGTGAGTAGAAATCAAGCGAGTGCTTTTTGTAGTGGATTACTGTGAGAGTGTGCACGAAACTGCACGGGCGTGAGTTAAGTCGCTACGGCTTGAACTTTCAGCAACGCGGGTCTCGTAATATTCACGACCGGCGAACAACGTGCATTGTGGGTAGATTACGGTGATAAATTACAGATAACTGCGAGCGTCGGATCTAGAATACGTATTAGTAGGAACGGCGGACGTAGCCTACAGAGCGGCTAGCTTCGATGCAACGACACGGTTCGACGACGGGAAATATTGCCAATTAGACCGTCCAGAATAAGCCGAGTACAGCAAGTCCGTGTGAATCCGAGTGGCGCACTGGATGAGATGGAAGGATGAATTGATGGTAGATCTGCCGCAGACTGCATACTGAACCGATACCTTCTACCGGCTATTCTCAAAAATTTTGCTCAGTTGATACAGTTTATTATTTTATAGCAAAGAAGGTGACAAAAACACATTCTTTCACTGCCGCAATATCAGAAACACGCACGAAACTTTTAAGGCCGAGACCGAGACGAGATCGAGACAGACGTTGCAGTTCCCGAGACCTTGTCAAGACGTACGGTAAAAGTTATTAATTAAGCATCAGAAATATGGATCGCTCACCAATGTCACTCACAAATGATATTTTAAGCGACCATGTTAGCGTGGTTGTCATTTTCCCATGTTACATTTTGGGAACTTAAATAATAATGGCTTACACATTGGTTTGCACATCTAGTTTTGCTGACGTAAGCTATTAATATTGCTGCAATTTGCAGCAATAAGTCAATAAGCTGTAAAAAATAAACAACAAATGGATAAGCAGATTATTGCTTAAACATATCCATCCGTTGCACACACAAAATCAGTAGAAAACACAAGTCAACTACAATCTGTCAAAATAATGACTAAGCAAGTGTTTTTCATTTCCATTTGCTACAAGTCTGTTTGCTACAGTAAGCAAAAACAATCATTTGATTGCAGCTTAGAAACACAGGCGCTACTGGTTAGTGTTGGAGAACTAGACCTAAGTTAAAGTTAAAAACGAACTTATGAAGCGCCATAAAACTAAACGTGTGTAAAGATACAGAGGCGCTGGCTACGTCACAGTTAACCACTGTTTTCAAAAGCAACAGTAAACAGACCTAATACTATGCACAGCGCACGCCTGAGCAAAACGTCTCGACGAGACGAAATAATCCGAGACCCGAGCGGAGACGCTAAGACTGTTTGCGCCGAAACCGAGACGAGACCGAAACGTTAGTACGTTTCGATACGAGATCGAGACGTGGAGACCGAGATTACATCTCTGCACAATAATCGGAATGATCTGAACCTAACTAGAGAACAGAAAGGCGTAGAAAAAATATCAGAATTGGTGTGAACGTTTCTCAGATCAGAAGTAACCGGCATGCCAATAGATCAGGGTTGAGTGCGGTGGTCAAGTACGTAGGCCTATCGCCAGGCGTGCGGCATTCGGCCTAAATGCGGGCTTGCTATTTTTTAAAATGTTTTGATTATTTTCTGATTTGATTCCCGCAGCAGGCTAAGCTGGCTACCCGTTAGCTTTCGAGTGCAATTTCAATTTTTCGCACCGTATCGCATATATTGCCAAAAGAGCGGAGCTTGCGCAATGCACATCGACCTAACTGTACTGCATTTCGACGACAGTATCGCGTAATTCGCGTTGCACTGGGACGAGCACAAATTACTGTAATTGGCGACGAAATTCCGATCGTAATGCACTCGTGGGAGGTTTGTGTCAAGTTTTTTTTCGAAGACAAACCGTAACTAAAGAAAGTCCACTGTATGGACGAGAAGCAAGTTGGTCGCCGCGCCATGCAGAAAATTAAAATATTCAGAGACTGTATCGCCATCGAACGCAATCATTCACCCAAGTCGATCAGCTGATTTCACGCATCAGGAGTAGTGTGTAAGCCACTAGATGACGCCGCTATACGGCGCTGCTAGCGCCGTCACGATGGCAGCCTATGGAGCCTGCGCGTCTTGGCGTAGCTGTTTATTGTCTTTGGCACGAGTTTATTTATAACAACTAACTCGATTTTTGTTCACTATCACCATTCTACCCCAAACTTTGTGATGTTCCCTTTGCCACAAAATCGTTTACGGTAGACGTGCAAATGGTGGAGATGCTTAGAAATTGGGTCTACTCGTCGTCAAGGTAATCCAACTTGTATGAAAACCGTCACTTATTTTGAACGTCACACAAGACGAGCGGACAGACGGACGGACGGACGACATATAATTGCATAAGTCGCGTTATTTGCTATTGAATGGCGCGGGCAAAAACCAACATTTCACATGGCCGAATAGACTTGCTACTGACTTGGGTTTAAAGCGAAGAGTAGGTGCATCGTTCGTATGTCGTTCGTGTAAAACGAAGATGGGTTGCCAGTGGCAGTCGGTGTACGTGGACTACGTTCACATGGATGCAAGTTATTATTCCCGCCGGCACAATCCCTTATGTCGCGCTGCGGCTGCTGTCGTCGTTGGGACGAAGTGGATATGAAGTCGGCACAAGCCACGCAGTCTCTCTTGACGACGCTTTTCAGATGTTGCTTTGATGTTTCGTCATAATGCTGGAGAATCGACGGTTTGTCTTGGTCGTTCTGATAAAATGAAACGTGGCTTCGCGCTCCACAATACAGCTAATTTCATTGCAGTTAATCGAAAGCTTACACGACTAAGCAGGCTCGACGAGCGCACGATGTGCACACGATGAGCGCCTGCAAAGAGCTAGCTCCATGAATGCTTGCAGTATCAAACACATGTTTGATACCAGTGGCTGTAACAAATATTACCTAACGAGCGTTAATACGAAGCAGATATGCATGTAGAGCGGTAATGGGAGAGATACCTCGTTTCACAGAACGGAACGCATTTCTCGTTTATTGAGTTTGCTTTAGTCAATTTCGCAAAACTTTACGCAGCGTTTTTCGTTTCGACAGTTCGCCCTGATAAATCATATTGCTGTATGTCTGACAGTAGTTGTGTTCGTTGTGGCTAGCATGTGATCGTGATATGTAGAACTTGTCGTGTTACTGTTCTGAACACCTGGTTTGAACCCACCACGTCAACTTCGATAAAATATATTAAGTACCGCTTTCATCGTGCCCGGGATCACAAGAAATAAATTGTTAGTTGATTTAGTAAGCTGTGTGGTTTTGCGCAGTAAAGTAAGCTTAGTCGTATAATCGATTTTCGTCAGACAACTAAAACAGTTGGAATGCGGTATGTCTATATGGGCCTACGAGTATAAACTTACATTGTTTCCCGGTTGCGTTACTTCAGTGAACGACCCGACTAAATCGAAGCGACGCGACGCGACTGATTTCCCGCTCGTTTGCTGTCCCGACGGCACCCAAGTTCAATTTATCGTACAGTCGGGGCTGGACTGAGGTCGACTGCGCTTCGTGACGGATCATCTACCAGTGTCCCGAACCGCCCGATGCTTCCGACTCGTTCAGTTGTCTTGAGACGTATCTTTGTGACACTTAGCCAGAGATAACGTATCGTTGTCCACGCGGGTTTCGTACGTACAGAAAATGCGCTGGGACAACGCAGAGATTTCCAGATGCTAAATACATCAAGGGACCGTCGTCTGAAGTGCAGCACGAGACAATACTTTTTAAGATTTTTTCCCGATAAATTGTCATACATCTGTATTTGCCATCACTGTATTAGTGTATAGTATACTTGCATATTGTGGTGCCATAGCGTTATGGATAAAGGGCGCTTTAGCAAGTGCTTTTGATGTGATACGTACGGTGGCGAGTTTCAGAATATCGGACCAATATTAGAGATGCCTGCTATGTAAGCCCGATGAAAAATAGTTTCGGAAGGCACAAAGTTTGGTAAAACGCGCATTTTGTCATAACACCAAATCTACGTTGTTCTTGTGTCGTGAGACGAGTGTTGGTTGGCTGGTGTGTCAGTGAGTGTGACGTGATTGGTCCGACGGCAGTGACGTCTAGCGGAGCGTCTGGTTGTCTGTCGCGGGGTGATGGACGCGCACCTGTTCGTGAGGTTCACCGCGTCACGTTTGCCGAGGATCGCAACAAGTACCTAAACGCCGACGACGACCCGCTCTGTGACGGACTCGACTTTGAGCTGGAAGTACTCCAAGGTCTTGCCGCTCAGCGCGCTTCTGACGACGACGACGTCGAGCTTATTCCTCGACACTCCATCATCAAGCTCCCGAGACCGCCCAGGTACAAGCTTACTTAGTTAAGTCGTGTACAGTGCGACAGAAATGAAATGAATTGCCAATTCTTTTTTGCTTTGCCTATGCAACGCAACTGAATTGTCATTTTAGTTTATTTTCGTTTATTTCGCCCGCTATATGTGCGTTTTAGGGTCTAGGGCTGTTTGTTACATGTTTTATTACTTGCATATAGAGTTAAGGGTTTTTAGTGCTATTAGCTGTCTGTTTTGTAACTTTTTGTTATCTAGGACTTGGATCTTTGTCATACTGTGTGTCCATTAACATAGCGTGCATAAAACTGTATCACCTCTGACTGGTCATGTCTCAGGAACGGTGAGAGATATCCCCCAAGGTTACTATTAGTCACTAATAGAAGGTGGCATACGCCCTTTCAAATAAGATAAAAATCATCAACCTTGGATTACTTTGAAGGTCAGTACTGCAACAGGATCACAGGAAATGTATATGTGGTATGTATATGTATATGTATATGTACCACACGCGTCTTTTTTAGCGACAGCTGGGCTTTCTTGTTGTGACAGTTAGTTGTATGACGAACAGTCAAGTCGGCTCGGAATAGATCATTCTATTTGCGACGGTTTATCTCGACGACCGGTAGTCGCCTGTTTCCGTTAAAAGAAATGAGTATCACTTATTCACACGAGACAGCGCTTGTTGACAGAGTGAGTGAGTAGTTTCTGAACGGCACATCAGCACAAAAATAGGTCATTCAGTGCCATACGTGACAGAAACCGTTAATGGAAACCGTTTTGTCTGACACCGCTTTAACACACCCATACCACACATTCTGTAGACACGGTCGCGTAACTGTACCATAATATCTGCAGACTACCTTCAAATGGTTTTGGTACAGCGATGACGCTAAAAACCTTGAGGCGTTTTAAGGACGATAATGAATTTGAACTATTTGCAGTTTGCTGAGAAAGTTTTTCGCATGCAATATTATTGATTTCTGTTTGGCATTCAGTCGATACAATCACACTACACTGTAATTGAGACCATGTCCAATGTTGGACCACCCTAGCTGTATATTGACTGGCTGCTTTCACTGCCTGGCTGTCTGCTGGGTTACAATATCTACAAGACCCAACATGTTGGCGGGCAAAGCCATCGAATTTTTGTCGATCGCATCTGTATCTCTCTTCCTGGCTAGCTTTATACCACGAGACACCATAACGGAAATTGCAATGTTTCGGAACTATGCAAAATACGCTTAACAGTTGCCAAAATGGAAATTGCGTTGATAGCAAATAACCTTTTTGTAAATGTTTGTTTTTGCCTATCGTTGTACTGTCAGTCAGTCGTTTATCACGCTGCACAAAATACTCGCAAAATCACAACAACAGAAAGAGCTAAAACTAAGTGAGCTGAAATAACAAAAACAAACTGTAATAACGATGACGACGTCGGTAAGAATAATCAATAATGATGAATGTTTGGAGCATCATTTTGCGACAATGATGGCGGATGAGTTCGTCCATCTGACGTAGTTTGCGTTGTTTCTGCTGCAGCCCTGAGAATCACGAGAACCCGTTCATCGCGGACGGCGAGTTGCGGCGCAAAGCGGACTACATCATACAGTACTCGACCATCTCGCGACGACGAATTCGCATTGCCGACCCCGACTGCACCCCGCCCCCAGCACCGCCAACGCCACCAGAGCCTCAGCGTGACGCCGCCGTCAGCCAGGGTGATGTCCAGCTGTGTGTCGTGGACGTGGTCAGTTGGTCGCCGGTACTAAGTGGGACCGAGCGACGGACGGACGACGACTCAGCTCGGCTGACTGCGACAAACGAAGACGACAGAAACGACCACCACCACCACGACGACGGACCGCGGCAACGGACTCCATCTCCCACTGCGGCGACGTCGAGCGACGGGGACGTGGACGTGAAGACAGAGACGTCGACGGTGGAGTCTGATAGACCGACAACATCTCTGCTGAGCAGTGTCGGCGGATCCACTGGCAGCAGTCAGGGCCGCGCCGGCAGATGTCGCTGCTGCGCTGTCCAGTAACATCGACCTCACTGACGCCGGACGTTTACCGGTTATGAAGACGTGTACAAAGCGACAGAAATGAACTGAACTAAACTGAACTGAATCGCCAGTTCATTCGCTTTGTACAGTCAGTGCAACGCAATTTCAGTTCGGTTTATTTTGTTCGCTCTGTACGCGCCTTAACGCTGCGTACGACGTCAGCTATAGTCCTATGCTTTTTTACGATTGCTCGTATTATAACACTTGAATGTTGGTCTACCGAATCTAGGTCGATTCATGACCATTTCGGTGCAAACGGTTGCACCGCTAGAAGGCTATTATTCCGCATCTCTACGGCACGATATTTAGGCTAACTTTCTGCCGTGGCAGTTGATTAGCAAATTTCCTGATTTCCTTAATTCTGGTATAAGAAAATCGAACTGAGCTTCGGGAATTTGCCGCTCGACTTACAACCTGAAGTCGTGTAAACGGAAAACTGCTTAAACGACACTTACGAGTAAAATCGTTGGTGCATTTTACGATTCATATCGTATATATGCTACGTTTCTAAATCGTAATTATTGTAATATCAACTCAGACTTGTTATCTGGAATGTTTTATATATACATATACATCGAATGATCCGCATCCAGAGTTCGCTTGCATGCATGTTGAGTGTTTTGAGGCTAATTTGAGCATTGTGAGTGTGGTCATATACCAGCCTGTGAGTTGGCGACTGCTGCTGTTCGTCATACGTAGGCCTAAGTTCAAAGCATCTGTTACGCAAACCGCGAACTACAGTTTATCGGTGAAAAACGGAACAAATGGTTTTTGCAAGTGTAATCTTATAATAGTAAATGTATCGTTTTTTTATATGATGCCGTCACCGCCGGATTTTTCGTTCCTGCTGCTTTATGTTTAGATTTTGATGGCCGTAACGGTTGACTCAATGTTTTCGGGGTCTTTTGTTTAACGTTTTATCGTTCGCAAAGTACACGATAAGAACAAGATTACATCCAGTGAGCGATGCGGGAGATGTCATAAACCTGTATGCTGCTCAGTTTATTTTTAATTCTTAAAATTTTAATTAGAAAACAAACTGCTGATACAGTGAAATGAGTAAAGTAAAACCGACTAAAAAAAAGTTATTTTTGATTTTCATGTCATTGTATCTGCATCATTAATACCGCAGTCCAGCTTTACTTTCTACTTGTCTCCATGTTTGTGTTGGACATTACAAACACTAAATGAATTGGATTGAATAGCTGTAGGTAATTTCTAATTAAATAATAGTGTGAAAACACTGGTACTGGAAATGGGAATATTAGTGTGACAAAAAATGTTTACGGTTTTTCTCATTGTGATGATGATCAGCTTCCTTAATTTTTTGCGAATATAGTTATTCAATCTTGTTCAATTTTTATAACTGTACTACTTTACAAAAATTGTGATTGCAGTTTTCATTTATGTTCATTTTGTGACTAATTGGTAACCGTAAAATCGTTGCTGCATGTTTGATTCACGCAAGTCACAGTAAAAGACTCAAATGTAGTACAGAAGCTTTAGGGCCCGCACGAAAAAAATGCAATGCCATCTTACGGAATTGTGGTGGTCATTAATTACAACGGTTTATTACACAATTCGATTATGTTAGTTAGCGCTGTGCTACATCACATTCAACTGAACGTCGATCCGACTTATCTTCGTTTGCTATAGCAAACTGCTGAAAAAATAATTCTAAACGTCGCTTTCGTATGTGTAATATTTGAGTTCTGGCCGTCGTTGTGTGTGTGTTGCTAGGCTTACGTGTGTAACAACCGTGATAGCAATAATAAATTTTCTGTTTCGTAAATGTAAATAATTAATCAGTCTAGTAGTAAAAGATTCTAAATTACAATTGCGCATGGTTTGGGCGCATCTTTACAGCATTTTCAGTGTATATACAACAGTCTTATTCAGTGGTTTTACCGGCATATAAATTCTGTCATCTGGCATTGAAAGGGCATTCAGTGCTAAAACGCACGCGTTTTGCTGTTAATCTGGCTAGTGTGTGTTTAACAAGAGCATGCATGATATTTCGTTCGTTTCCTGATCGCTTGTGATGTTAGCTGTAGGTTGTTTATGTATACAGTCTCTACTTCCTGACTTGTACAATACGTGCGCCGTAATTGTTGCTGAGTTTTTGCTGAAACATCTATTCAACTCAAACGTATTCGTGTTTCGTTGATGTACTTTTGCACGCATTGAAACTGAATAGATCAGCCGACGCAGACTATTGATACGCGATGCAATGGTTGACTTCAATCATCCAAGCATTGCGCTGTGGTCCATGAAAGATGTCATTTTACATTATTTGCGGTAACTTTGGCAAATGTATATATAGCATATATGTATACATAGTTAAATAACATATTTAGTTTTACATTTGAAGGTAAACTGCGAAAGATGAGAAGAATATTTACTTTTAAAGCCGATGAACAATAATGCAACCCAGTAAAAGGAACGTTATTTTGTGAAACATTTGCCGTTTACCGACAAGTGGCATCGTGCATAAGACGCTGCGACAGCATGGCGTTTTCGTATGATAATCAGATCGACAGCTTTAGCTCCTGGCCAGTGTAAACTATTTACATGTATGTCGCAAATTCAATACACTGCTGAGGTAAGCAAATTCGAATCCATCTTAAGTCTGCTGCAAGAACGTGCTCAGTATAAAATGTCATCGCGTTCGAGATCGTTACTTAAGATTTAGCGAATTTAGCAGTGACAGGTGAAAGGCGAACAAAATGTGCTTCGTTGGATTCTGTGCGCTCAAGTCTTTCAAACCACACAAGACGATGACGTCATCAAGCATGTGACGACCTATGACATTACAGGGTGTTCCAAAAAAACGGATACCCAGTTTTATTTTTGGGATAGCTTTGGTAGGCTAATTCAGCACCGATTTTAACCATTCTTTCACTGTTACAAGCAAAAATTTATGGCGCGTAAACGTGAAGTTCTTCCACCCACCGCACTTTTATTGTGTGATCATATCACCTAGCAAAACAGTTCTCAATTCGTAAGCTCATGATCAAACAGCGATCATCCTTTGTTATTCTGCCCATATCAAACGATTTATTCTAAAAATTATTACTGGTAAACAAAGTAAATAAACACAATATGACGTAACAATGACGTCACAAGGCACTACTG
>Ga0209454_1001406_pt1 | contig 14977 bp, 13 predicted proteins | sample WorMetHERISLAND1_2_FD_187400 | JGI IMG/M metagenome (GOLD analysis project Ga0209454, IMG submission 187400) | Marine gutless worms symbiont microbial communities from Max Planck institute for Marine Microbiology, Germany - Olavius geniculatus... | ecosystem: Host-associated > Annelida >...
CAGACCCCCGTTATAGGCTCGCGCTCTGCGCGCTCGCCATGCCCCCCCCTTTGCCAAATCCTAAATACGCCACTGGCTTCACAGGGCTGCAGTGTAACAGTTCCGTCCGTCGATGCCCCGGTGTGAGGTGAAAGAGAGATGCTGTACAACAGTTGACAACTTAGCCTATCGCCGAAAAGTTTTGACACTCGGTGCGGCTTGAGGAAAATCCACTGTAGTTTGTAGTACGATAGCAGATAATGTGCTTCACAGGTGTATACTGGCATAAAGAAAGAGAACTAAGAATACAATTGATCCACGAAAGAAATTCATTCTGAAATGCATGCAAGCATAATTTGCACTACATGATGTTAGGCCGTAAGGATACATTTTCAAGCTGTGTAGTAGTCAGTGGAGATGTTGAATTATATGCCAGTTTAGGCAGCCGCCCAGCGTTCGAGCTTTAGGCCTATTAATCAAATAAACCGAATGAACTTTCGCAGTGGCAGTGCCACGATGACAGCACCGTAAACGATGTCGTTCATTACCATTTGTAAGATTTTGCTGAGGAGCAGAGAGCTGGAGAACGTGTGAAAATTCGCTCATGCGCTAACGCTTGAGCGGTGTCTAATTGTGACTGCATGTTTTGATAATGCTCTCAGAACTTACTGTCCTTGTTGCCAGTGGCCAGATGTCGCGACGCACAATCGTTCTGTTTAGTAATGCTGCTGAGAACAGTCGTATTATCCGCTGTTCAGAAGTCCCTGCTCTTCTCATTCTCGGTAAAAGTCCCATATCTACATCAACATCAGCCGATTTCACGATGTGACGACGTATAGACCTAGGCTGCGTCGCTTATTTACGACGACCAACTATAGCCGGTAGGTCTATGCAGCCTGGTGCTGATTGTTATAAGCATTCTGCGAGTAGTATAAACTACGCGCGATGTGTGTTTAATTATACGCTGGCGCCGCAGTGCGCTCTAACTCGCACCTGAGAAGTTTACTGGCTGGCTTCAAGTCAAGAGTCTCTGCAGCGGTTGGTTGCGTCGCTTTCCACAGAACTGCTTCAGTAGCAATAATGTTTACACGCCGGCTGCCGTCTCTCCGCCGACACCGACCCAATCGAAGACACGTGCTTGTCCGACAGATTGCGCTTCGGTCGGTCTGGCGTGGTCGAGGCGCCGGGAGAGGGAGGGGAGGAAGTAGGGGGAGTAGGCTACTGCGGTGTGGACTATATCGCTAGGTCGTTGCGGGCCGGATATCTTGACCTCTTGCGTCATCACATCGCGCAAGTGCAGTGCCGAGAAGTTGCAGCGACTGACTGCTGCTGCTGCCTCATGCGCAGCCTGCCTGACAGGACACAGCGTATAATCATACGTCTTCTTCACAACGGTTTATTGACAGCTGTGTACAACTTCTGCACTGCAGCCTTGCGGTCGCAGCCGTACCTGGATCGACCGACGACCGACCGCAGTTCGCAGACTATATCTAGTACAGCATTGAGTCCGTGGCCAAGTCGTATACGTGTATGCCACGGATTTATATATAGTCTTTAGCCTACGTGGTCGCCCGAGATTTCTCTTAAACGCGATTCTTCTGCGAGATGAACTTAGTTGAAACAGCTGCATGTGTGATAATTTAAAAATAAAACGTCGATGTGGCTACTTCCGCCTATCGCAATGACTGTCTAAAGTATTTGACTTTTTAAACACTTTGACTTTGACTATCGACCTTCGACGACACCACGTCATTCTTCCGTTATAACTTGCTGATCTGCTGCGTATGGTTTTAACGTTTTTTTTATCTTTTTAAAAGTAATTTTTCATTTTGGTTTTAAATATCGTTTTACTTTATTTATATTGTTTTGTTATGCCTTTCGGCGTAATGAAGATTGATTATTGATAATGAATTACTGTATTACATAATTACATTTTTTACCCGCGACAGTTATGCTAAGCGCGTATTAGCTATCGTAAAGGCGTCTGTCCGTTCGTCTGTCTGTCACACTCTGTAGCTCTATCAAAACGGTGCAAGCTAAAATCACGAAAGGATTTTTCTCGAACAAAGGCGTCGAAGATGGGTACCCCTTTAAAAGTCGTTATTTTACCACAATTGACTGGTCTAGCGCGAAAGCGGTTGTAGATAGGCACAAACTTGCTGCTTATCATAATAAGCACTGTTAATAAGTTTTTGACTGACATTGATGACCTTGAACAACCTTGAATTTCAAAAATACGGAATTTTAGTGACTTTTTGCAATTTTTGGCTGCGGCGCACATTTCAAGAATGAATTGCGCCGAAGTGGCTGGAGGTAGACCAAAACCACCTGCGTACGAAATTTTCAGCATTAAACGTACATTTTAGGAGTTTAAATTGTGGCCTCCAAGTTTGAGCAGTCTTCCCTACGTGGCGTCTAATTTAGGTACTTCTTCAAAATGCGCGATATCACCACTGTCCACTAATTTAGTGTGAAAACGGTTGCAGATAGACAGCTGATATGTGGCGCGTTCACTTAGGCCTAACTGTAAATACTGAATAACCCCAAACGCGCTCGGTGTGCTAAAGGTTTGCGCTATCGTCTATGTGAAGAGAATATGTTCTGCATAGTTATGCAGAAGTTTAAAATGCGTCTCTAGCAGTGGACGTCGGTAACGTCGTCTTTAGTACCGGAGCTCTATCGTCGGCATGTTTTCGTTTGCATGTGAGGGTGCGCGTGAGCGTGTGTGGTCGTGCGCGGCTGGTGATGCGATTGTTTCCTCCCTCAGCCTCTGCAGCCGCCGCCGCCGCAGTTTATTGTCTGACGGACTGTACCAGGACCAGTGTACGGTACTAGGCACCGCATGCCCGCCTACTTCCAGGCAGCGAGCGCTTCAAGCTCCAACGCCCGGTCAACTGCGCCTACTTACCACCGACGTCGCCGCGCCACAAGTTTTTTTGTGGCAACCGACAGCTGCTGCTGCTGTTGCTCGTCTAACTTGCAGGCTGCACGATGCACGCGTTGCTCGCAGCGCCGGCAGACTGCACTCCGCACGCTCATTATCTGCCGAGAACACGCCGAAAAAAATATTTCTGTTTTTCATCGACGTACGGTCGTAGTACCACACGTTGCTACTACAGGCGCTGTAACATGACGAATACCCGGTATTGCATTATTATTAGACCATTTTTATTCGAAATCAAACATTTTGAGCGTTTGTCGTTAGCAAAATGTGCGAAAAACTGGCTGAAATATTGATAGCATTGCGTACAAGAAGCTTAGCTGCGGTAATTACGCTGCTGTAGTTCTGCATGACTGTAAGTGCCAAATTAGATTTAGAAAATAGTTAGTAAATATATTTATAAAGCGCACAATGTCGTCGAGAAACTCGCTGAATCTGAGGCTACTTTCACGTAATGTTTGCATTCCGATCTTGAAAAATTGTTGAAAAAAATATAAAATTTAACGTCACAAACAACTGAGCTGCAAACTATATTTTTATGAACGTCGGACTCGGACCTGAAAAGCTGAAGCTCTTGAAGCTCAGTCGTTATCAATAAAAAAATGATTACAGTGCAGGCATAAGGCCTATAATTCTCAGTTCTGCACTTTTTCAAGTTGTATGCTACTTGTGAGCGTTACTGGCGTTGATTTTAAACAATTATTTAGCTCGAGCGGTTAGCCTACTTACAGTCGTCACGACAGTTAAAATGAATTCCGTCAAGTCCGTCAAATCGCTTAAGAGATAGGAGATCCCAAAGATTTGGTCCTGTAGCGACAGTGACCTTGACCGTTCAAAGCCAAATCAGTTTGTGGCTTCGACTATATGGGCAACTGAAAGTTTGGTGAAATTTTTTCCCTTCGGTTCGAAAATATCGAACTTTTGGTGACGATGGACCCAGGCGCGGAAAGATACGTCACGAAGGCGGGGCGGAGGCATAACAGGAAATAGTCGGACGATTGCGGTCGACGTTTCATTGCGAGAGAAACAGAGAGCCCGATCGACGGAGCCATAAGCGCGCGGTAGGTAGCTGGCTGGCGTCGCATTAGTTAGCATTGTTTTGAGAGGCGACCGACGCGCGTTCTTGTAATGTTGATTGCTGCCGGCACAACTACAAAGTGAGCACGTTCCCGCCTCCGTCTCGCTCTTCCTTTTACCTCCTCGCGTCGCCGCGTTATTTACGTCTGCAGACGGCGAGATTTCCACGCACTCGTTTGTTGTTTCAGCAGTTGCTGCTGATGCAACTGTCAGCTGTTGTCGACCGATTCCATTGTATCGACTGCGTTCGTGCTCAATAGTCGTCGCCCGACCGATAACAGCATTACATAACGCGCCCACTAGTCAATGTTTTATCAAGACATGTCACAGAAGAATTCCCCGTGTGCGTGGACTGGGATCCCCCAAAATGCACTGCTGAACAGGTTTTTTCGTGACCCATTATATCTGAAGTCAACCGCTCATTACACTGAAAGAAAGACTGTATTGACTGCTGAAAAGTGTTTCATTTCTTCAATGTTTTGCACCAAATCTTGAGTTTCCGAGGGTTCCTAAGCCTGCTACTGTTGTTTTAACACCATCTAATTTCTCTTCTTTTTTACTTCTGTATTTTTGACTGAATAATAACTGCAGTAATAGCAATAATATAGTCTTGGGATACGTGTGTTTATAGGGCGGCGTCCGAGGACGAAAATGAGGCCGGGTTTGCGGACGAAGACTCGAGGGCAGAAGGTAACGTTACAATGCCGAGTGTCGGGCATGCCGCCGCCGCGGATCACGTGGTACAAAGATGGCGTCTTGCTGCAGACCAGTCGGCGAGTTCGGCTCAAACCAAACAGGTACTTAATTCTACTTACTTATTTATTGTCTGATGATTCCTGCAAGTGCAGAAAATTGGTTAAAAATTTTATGCACGTTTTTGTTTGTTTACGAGATAAATTTATTTATTTGTTTAAAAAATAAATTTACGTATGTGCGTTAATTTATTTTAACGCGCGTTAATTTTTTTTAACGCGCGTTAATTTATTAACGCATTAACGCATTAATAATTGCGTTAATTTGACAAATCTATTAAAAATTAATTTATTGGATTTGTGCGATCTAAAAAGAATTAATTTACTTATTACAGTTGGACTCATTTAATCTGCTAAAAATAAATAACATCGATTTTCCATTGAATGCATTATATTTGACGAAATGCAACGAGATCCCAGACAACTTCACTCAAGGCCTTCTTTATGTATACAGTAGGCCTGGAAGAACTTCCAACAGGGTCTCAGGGCACATTTACATCAGAGCTATTGGTGTAAACCCAACCGGCGTCGAGACGTTCTATATACGTGCATGGGAGCTGGACATTTTCCGCTGGGACATATGTCCCCCCCAGACCCGGACTTATTCCTCTTCCGGACGTTTTTCCCGTACGCGTTGGCTATTTGTCATGGCTGATAGGAGAGTGAATGGTCGAGTGTATCGGAAGATCAGTGAGTCATGCTGGTGCCGGGCCGCGGAATGGTGCAGAGCTGATCAGTGTTGATTCCACGAGCCGTGTGTCCTTCCTTGTGTCCGGCGACGCATGCTCCTGTCGCTGGGTCGTTTGTACGGTCGCTCAGTGCAGCAAAACGCCATTCCCCACCCGACCGATCGATCGATCGATCGTTTGCTGTTTGCCTATGACACCATGCCACTGCACTGCATGCGCTGTCCTGACACTTTCTTTCTGCATATCCGGATAATTAATCTTTGATAGCGGTGCGAGTTGCACCGGTTGTGTCTGTAATTCGAATGTTGTAGTCCGAAGGAGTATACTGCAAGAGGCATTTTCACTAACTAACTAATTCTCACTAACTCTCATCTTAACCTAACCCTAATCCTAGTCTTAGTTGAGAAAATTGGATCAACGTCTGTAGAAGTGTATAGGAAAGAACCCTAGAACTTTCGGACTATCGACCCTTCGTATTATCGACTTGCCGCCATTGCAGCTGCCGCTCTTCCGTAGGCTATAGAAACTGACAACATTTTCCGTGATTTTTGATATAAAAACTTTGCTTTAGGTTACTTATTTGCGTTGCACATTTGTGCTTGGAACGATTATTCGCCAAGAAGTCCCACGTTTTATATACACCTGGCGTTCCTTTTCCAGCGCTTTAGTGTCGCCATTCAGCTTCGTCGACAAAACTGTAGGACGATATTTTTCATTTGCCTTTTTGATGTTTGTCTCTTCGTTTATCGTGTCTGCGTTTTTCACACTGTGTTTTTTCATGGCCATTAGGTGAAGAAATATGCTAATCGGGCCTCAAAAATTAAATATAAGTTTTCACATTAAACGACCATCGATATAATTTGAGCATCACTTCTATACCTGCATGCGTGATATAGGCTAGGCCTATACGTTAACGCATCGCTATCGTAAGATCTGTGTAATTGGTTTATATCGCTACGCAATCTCATGCTAGCACCGTATAATTCGTGCATGAAATGAACGCAACAATTCCGGGATCTTTGTCCATCATTTAAAGCATGCTTTTTTACTTTGACACTAAAGACAAAATGGTTAGGTTATGAAGATCGAAGAGTTAAGATCAAGGCCGCTGCAAGGTCAGATTTAAAAATTATGGCGCCTTGGCAGACTTTCACAAAATAACACATGTATTTCACACAGAAGTTGGGTGATGAATATGTTAAGTTTCAGGGTCAAGGCTTAGAGTCAAGGTCAACCGCTTGAATGAGTTAAACGTTGACGCGTGACTCTACCGTGAAATCGGTCGCAGAAATTCGTGGAAATCGGCTGCGCCACGACGCCAAGTCATTTTCCGTGAATTATAAGCTGCAACAGGCGCTGCCTCTTTGGCCATCACTCGGTCGCTGTCAATCAAACAGATTCGATTCGATATCCGCTGCTATTATGACATCGCGTATAATTAATACGACAGCGGCGTCGGGAATGCTGGAGTCTGCATGTAATATGACGACGAGCAACGCAACGAATGGGCGTCCGACTTGTTTTACGACCACATCCCAGACTGCATGGCGCGCGCACGTGTTTAATCGCAACTTACATCACTGCAGTTATAGTAATCGAAATCAGTCGCCATTACCATCGATCTACCAGATGAGATGTACTGCTATAGCCGTGCAGGGTGCAGGACAGCATAGAGCAGTCTAGGCCTATATCTCGGACAACTCTGCAGAGCACACTTTTCTAATAGTGTAATGCGAGTTTCTGGAGAAAGGGATGAGTAAGCCGCTATGCATTTTATCTCTGTAAATGGTTCTAAATGTGGCTTGGTGCGTGGCATATTGGTTAGGGCTTCGTGCTGGCGATCAAAAGGTTGCGAGTTCGACTCCTGACCCGTTTCGCTGGCTGCCACGCACCAAGCACTGTAATTTGGTATCGATCAACGTGTTTTGACCTTGAAAACTTAATTAGCTCATATGACCCAGTTGGCAAAATAGGAATCCGATGCCCTTTCGATTTTCAGAGACTAAACTTTAATCTCAACTACGTCATTATTCAGCTCGGTGACATTCATGAAATTTCCGTTGAGTTCTAAGACATCTCGCTGACAAACTCTGCATGACGCACGCATATGGAAACCCGTCGCAAAGCGTCCGCCGTAAACGGATTCGTAGGCGAAGGCAGAAAGATTTTCAAGACGGAACTTAGGGAAGCAAACGTCAATGTCGCCGTCGAACACCATATGCTGAGAATGAGACGCAATGGTCGAGTGGGTGGGGAGTCGTGGGATGAAGAGGATGGGTGGTTCTTAGTAAGACTGTAAGACATTGTCGCTGATGGCGGTGATGTTGCTACAGCGTACTTGTATACGTGCAGGCGCGGGTCGCGATTACACATCCGGCGCAGCAGAAGCTCAGACTCGGGACTCTATCAGTGCCGTGCTGACAACCTGGTCGGACATTCTGATCTCGCCAACGCCACCGTCAACGTCACACATCCGGGAACTATAGCCGTCACCACCACACATCCGGGTAAGTGTCGCACCTGTCGTGTCGCCATAGCAACCGTTGTCAGTCCGTTGATAGGATGGAATCTGACAGTTGTGTTAGAGTAGCGAGGTTTATCAGCTCTCATTGGTATACGTAGACTTTTAGTTGTATAGAAGATATTGCAAATTGTGTCATTTTCTTGAGACTTTGTGTACTTACTTAATGAATACTTATACTTAGTAGACAGGAAGTCCACCGTGGTTTGGTTTAATACGCGACCTCCTGGCAAAGTGACTGACAATGACCGTCAGTAAAGCCGTACTTATATGTTCTTTGGTCACTGGAGCCACCCAGTGTAACATTTTAGTTTATGGACTGTATTATATGTTTGATTTTAGTTAGATTTCTCAGAAATCGCTTCAATTGCAAAATAAGTGTGAAGCTCTGTTCAAGGCGACCGATTCGACTTAACGCAATTGGCCAGTTAAGTTGAGTCGGATCGGTCGCTATGAACAGGGCTTAACATCGATCCTTTAGCCTTTAGACCTCGTTGTTGATTTTTCTATGGCTCCTACTGGGTAGTAGACTCCACTGTTCCGCAAAGGCGCAAACTGACCATGACTTACTAAATGCAAACGTGCACGTATCGTTTTCCCCACCGACAGAACACATTACTGAGGACTTGTTGGTTGCCAGCGGTTGCTGTGACGAAGCAAACTTCAAGATATTCGGTTCACAAAGTTTATAGTTGCTAGGCAAAGTTTTTGTGTCGTTTTATGTCAGTTATGTGTCCAAAGTGACGTTGTTTTATGTCGGCTATTAGTGAACTTGTAGCACCACAGCTGCCACAGTTTACACTCACGAGACTGTTAACCCTCTTGTTGCTGATTCTTGCTGCTGCTGCTGAACGTGTTGGCGCCGACTGCGCGCAGTGGTTAAACCGGCGACGCCCTATACTAGCCCATATAGGCCTATCCATGATGGTACATATATATGACGCTATCCGAGAAGTTACTGACCCTCTTGTATGGCCCACTGTTATCACCAAACGGTATAATTTGGTACCAACAGATGCTCCGCGGCGATGGAAATAAGTCAGCTCACAACGACGCAACGAAATAATGTTTTGGCAGCCCGGAGCGCCATGTTTATGAGTGACGTCACTCGTCGGCTACACAGCCCAACGCCTGCGTCTGATATGAAACTGTGATGCGATGATTCCAACGCAAAGTCAGACGTTGTCCTGATGTCCTGTCACAACTAAACCTAATTTCGATTTTTGCCAGAATGAGCACGAACTATATGTGAACTGCTGTGCCCAAAGACCTGAAGAACTGCATCCAAAGCTCTCTAGGTTAAAACCTCTCACTATCGACAAAATGGGACTAAACGTTGCCGGTCTGTGTTGTAGTCTAGGCCGTAGGGAGTTTTCTTCTGGAAGTTTGTTGTAGGCCTACAGCTTGTCGGTATATAAACTAGTTATTGGACAAGGTTCGACGTCAGCGCTTATGAATGCTAAACAGTACGTCAAACTACCCGTATTATTGACGGTAAACGGCCGATGCATCTCTTGTCTGAGAGTGTATGCAGTGAGCCATTTCCCGATCAGAAAATGTGAACTGACACGAATTTCAAGACTCGTCTTGGAATGGTTGGTTGGGGCATTTACCCCCGTGGTAATGCTGATGTAGGCCTGTAGCAGTAGCGGTCAAACTGATTATTTGATGTGCTTGTCCAGTTAATGTCCGGTCTGGATACCATCGTCCGTTCTGTTCGACTGTTATCCGGCCTCGCTAACTGAAAGCATCAACATTGCGACAGATGTTACCGTAGTGTCAGACGTTGGACGAAATTAGATGAAACTCGACCATAACAATCGTGTGGCAGTCCGAAAGTAGGCCTAACATCCAGGCCCGTCGAGAGGGGGAGGTAGGGGCAGGGGTAAGTTACCCCGAGCCCCGCGACGTTTTGGGGGCCCCGCCGTAGCTCAAAAACATAAAGTACACTAGAATGGCCATTTTAAGCAGAAAAATACCTAAAAAATTTCCTCAGAGCGGCCCCGCGAGAATGTTTCCCGGGCGTCGCTGTTGCTCTTGGCGGGCCTGCTAACATCGTAGTAGACAGTATTCCCGCCCGCTTACGGGAAGAATACAATTGAAGGTCGGACTCGGAACTCCCAGCCATAATTTGCACTACAAATTGCGGTCCACTGGCCGACGTGCGAGGGGTGGAATAACTTTGGCCTGTTCCTGTTTATCGAAGACGTCAAAGACGTTCGCGGTGCTGGCTGCTAACACTATCCAGACGCGACCAGTTGACAACTGTCACGCCAGCAGTGAATGAATTGACGCGTGGGTGGCTTGGATCCTCCTCTGACCTTTCTCTGAGTGCACCTGGTTCCACTGCTTGTCCGCGGACCAGGCCGCGTGGTCGCGTCTGGCGCGATTTGTCGCCGTTCTTCTCAAACAGATCTGTCGAACTTCTCCGTCTCTTTTCAATTTTGGCCACCGATAGATGCATACATTAGCGACCAGCTGTCTATAGACCAACTGTGCGAGTAATGGATATGAATAAGCTTAATAATAGCCGATTAACTAATATGTACCTCGTATATTTACCGTGTTTAATGTAATTTTAATAGACGTGGAATTGATGGAGAAACACATTGACTTCTTTTCTTCTCTTTCCTTATTCAAGAGATCACTGAAGAATACTGATTTTACGCCCTATATGAAATGTTCTGTGTAGGCCTGCTGCTATTTTTGTGTGTTTTTATTGATTTTATGATTTGATTTTATAATTTAATTTTATTTTAACTTGTTTCAGTTGCCGTGCTACTCTCGTGTTTTGTATTTCGCTTAGGAAGGCCACCGTAAGTGCTCTATGAGCCTGGTATGTTTTGCCAACTGTGTGTTTGTGTCAACCTTGTGCACTATGTTATGCCTTTGCTGGCAAATAAATGATGATGATGATGACAATAGTTTGGCCAAAGTGAACCTTTTAAACTAAAATAAGGGGCTGGGGAAGCGCTTTGAGCTCTCCAGCGGGGTCTGGGGCGGGCCGAAATCAAATGTGATGTATTTTAGCCTTAAAATGTGTCCTGGTGGCAACAATTTTAATTATTTTCCTGAGACACTAAATTGTTAATTAGCGGATCGCCACAGCATACGAAGTGTTCACTACGCATGCGGTCGAAAGAAGAAGGGGTGCCCTCTTCCTTGGATCTGCCACTGCTCGACGCCTTGAGATAAGCATTAATTTACGCCGAGAAGCGGATAAAAACTAACACTGTTGACAACCCATAATGTACGAGTATATATGCAACGATGATGATACATGCTGTAGTGGTAACTATTTATAAGTCTGCACTTGACGTTTATCGAAATATCGACGCTATCCGCAGCCTTAGCATTCGCCGACTTTGACAAGGTCCTTTAACCGACTTTTTTCCTGGCTGTATTGATGAGGCTTGAGGTTTGTAGATTGGCAAAAATCGATCCACCGTTAGCACGTTAATCCGTTAATAGTGCCTATGACTTATCACGAGTTTTTTTTCGTCGATATCTGTCATCATCATTATTACGCCATTAACAGTGTATTTTAATGCCAAATTATTCTAGCGCGATAGTTTGAGTGCCGAATCACCATTACATCGTGATCAGTCATTTGCCTTATTTAGCAACTTATTGCGAGATTATTTCCAGCCATAACCTTTCATTCTAACATTGCACGGTATTGGCCGTGTGTCGCCTGGTGATCTACAATGTCAGTCGTGAGTCTTTTCTCTCATTTGGAACTTACAATTTGCAGGTGAATGTTGAACGCACGGCGGAACAGAAGTCCGCAGCTGGACGTATCCACAGCCTGCGCCGGTCTGATGCGAGCGTGGGTGGGCGGCGTGGAACTTGATCCGCCGTCGATGTACGTCATCGAACGCGCTGGGCGGTAGAACTGACGAGCGTCCGACCGGCCATGATATACATTTACACAAGTTAATAGATGAGATTACGGTCCGACCGGAAATTGATGATTGCCGTCCTTGCACATGCGCAAACATCGCTTCCGCACGTCGTCGTAGCTTACGCCACTCGCCGGCTCGCTTTTACGAGCGCCGGTTTTTCCCACATTAAACACGACGCGATCCGGGAATGCGAGCCGTGATCTGATGTACAGGGGACTTTATGAATAGGCTGAAACTTAACAAATAATCTAACGGCCCATGTGAATTCTTCAAATTACAACTCTTTTTGTTGTTGTTGATTTCTCCAAAGAGGTCAGCTGGATTGGTCAACAACAATAAGTTCAACAACTTGAAATGATGTAGGTCGGGTCAGTCAGTCTATAATGGTATTGTTTATTGCTGCGTTGTCGTGTGACTGGACTTTTACCGCCATAAAACCCAGTTTTCTTGTTACTGGTCAGCAAATTAAATTAAGCCCCTGTGCTGCTACCCACTGGTTTTACCGACTGGTTTTTCATACATCTTGCGAGGCACGGTCCTGCCATAGACTCCTGTGTAGTGTGTACCAGCAAGCATCGTGAGTTGCCGGTCTTTGCCAGGGCGTCGTCATTATTGCTGAGAGCGCAGCGTCACTGGCAGCCTATCAACGCATCGTTACAGCCGTGAAAACATCCAGCGTTCAGCCGCCGAGAAACAGAGATGAGGGAGAAAGGGAAACTTCGCACGTGTTGTTATGTGGCAGCATTACCCATCGTGCCCGTCCATCTGCATGCCCGTCTGAACCGCGTGCACGGGCTTAACAAAAAAGGTGTAGAAAAAACCAACATAGGCGTGAACTTCCCCCCCCCGGCAGGAGTAACTGATGGGCTAATTTTTAGTTCCAAGGTCAGTGTCACTGTTGTCGGAAAACTAAAGAAAACTTTTTTCCTGTTGTATTGGCACACCGTACGAATCAAACGCTGGGCCGTTTCGGCACTGAATAAAAACTAGACTTAACCTTGGTTGGACTTAAGCTACAGACTACAGTAAACGCCTGAGACATTTGGTAACTGTACGGACGAACGCAGTAGATTTCTTCTTCGAAGATTTCGAAGCTTTGATCGAGGGAGCGAGGGATCTCTGCCTGTCTGACGTGGGTATCTGGGTGGGTGAGTGGGTAGGTCGTTGGTACGGCAAGTCGTCGTTGTGAAGTACGGGTACATACTCTGCATCTGTTTACCGCGCTCTATTCGCGGCCTCATCATAAGCCCATACTCCACTACTTTCATTTGTGGACTTGTTGGTTAATAAGTGTCGTAACAAGCTGTAATAAAAATACAATACCTTGATATGTTGCATATTTCGATTTTTTTGTGGGCTCATTTTATAACATTGTGAATTTATTGTTAATCAGCCTTTACCGAATTTGCCTTGAAAGGACAAACGCCTGCCGTGCAAAATATTTTTCCAGTTAGCGCCATTTAACTCGCTGGTGTTCGAGGATTTCTGTGCGATACGTATTAGAGTAAGTGTAGTTAGTGCTTGACGGACAGCGGCAGAGGTGCCGGTGCGCCGGTTGCTCGTCGACCTAGCGTAGTGCACGTACAGACTTCGAGGCAGCGCCATCTGGAACCAATGTCTCCGCCAGTCGGCCATCCAGCAACTGCAACGCACTGCTTGTAGGCTGGGAAGACGTGACGTCATAGACAGGTGCGCGCCATGAAGCGCCTTTACAACGTCATATATGACGTCACTTTGCCGCGCACGCTGCACTCACGGTTAAATTTAATTATGGGGGTTTCGTTTGAACATAGTCCCCTCCCGGACGTAAGCCCTTACAAAATCTGCCTTGGTGGGACAAAACCCTCTGGAAGTCTCAATTTTTGACATCGTTTAACTAATTGTTTGTTTTAGGCTAACGCGCCCATGGAATGCGGGAACATGCACTTTGTCCTCTGAAGCCCTGATAGCTGTGTTTGGCTCAAGTTATCTTTCTACGATGCACATGCTATTAGCAAGTGCTATCGTTCCATATATTTCAGTCTCTGACGCCGTCCTGCTGTCCTCCCTTCTCCCCTTCCAGCCACCACCACATTTCCAGGACCATTTTCTCGGCTGGCGTTTGATGATTTCTACCCATCAGCAGCATCTATGATTTACACAAAATTTTTACTAGTATAGCAGAAAAAATACTAATTCAAAATATTTCAGCAAAATATGGCTGTTGATTAAATATTTTTTGTTAGTCGTGACGTAACACTGACGTCATAATATGTCGTGAGTACAGGCTTGCTAGACTCAACTGGTGGTGTCAGTTGCTACCCTGCTTCGATGGTAAACTTAATCCGGTTCGTTGATGAAAAAGTGTTTATCGTATCAGCACTAAGCAACATGGTGGCTGAAGTCGAGTCAGAAACTCAGTCATCTCGCAAGCTCTGTGCGCTTGTGCAACGTCTTGCTTGAACATGTGAAAGTCAACCTATCCTCACAGACACGTAAATGCGATCGCTTCGAGCGTTTTTTGTGGCTGTAACTGTAAAATTCAAGAAATTGTTATCAACAAACCAGATTAAGTTCCTCATCGGAGCAGGGTAGCAACTGACACGCCAGTTGAGACAAACAAATTTGTACTCACGACACATTATGATGTAAACGTTACGTCACGACTAGCAAAAATATTTAATCAACAGCCATATTTTGTTAAAATATTTTGAATTAGTATTTCTTCAGCTACAACTGCTAAAAATTTTGTGTAAATTAATCATCATTTGAGTGAATTAGGCCTATGAAAGAAAGAAAAGAAGTCCATTTTTATGAAACACCGTGTACATAATATTTGGTTATTAAATTTCAAAATATTACAAACGCAATTTATGCAGCAGATGAAATGCAAAATGGAGGTGTAGCTAATAAAAATCACCAGGCAGATAATAATAACATTATAAAAGCAAAAAGACATTGTTTCTCCACGCCGCGTGCCATAAAAATTTATGTGACGACAACGGCGAAATTTCTCGTCCGAAAGTTGGAAAACAATTAAGTTTTATGAGAGTCTTTGCCGATAAGACAACGCCAGTCAGCGTTCCAGACCGACTGGCCGACGGACATGCAGACAGAACGGCAGTCGCATATAT
>Ga0209454_1001408_pt1 | contig 14975 bp, 9 predicted proteins | sample WorMetHERISLAND1_2_FD_187400 | JGI IMG/M metagenome (GOLD analysis project Ga0209454, IMG submission 187400) | Marine gutless worms symbiont microbial communities from Max Planck institute for Marine Microbiology, Germany - Olavius geniculatus... | ecosystem: Host-associated > Annelida >...
GAAGTTAGATGTAGAAGGTTTCAATAAATAAAGCTGTAAAATTTCATATTAAAATCCCAAACGGTTGCTGAGAAAACGGCGAAAAAATTTAGGGGTCCACTTTTTTCTGCCGCACCCTGTAGTCCACATAAGTGTGCAAATGTACATACTGCATTTATTACATTGATTTAATTTCACATAATAAGTTACTGTGTTAAATAGTTTATTTTTTGTTTTCATTGGCATCTGTATATTCAATTGATAACTGGGCCCATGATTTTTTTGGCCTGTGAAAGTCCACGCCATGGGTTGGAATTTCTTTTAGAAAGCTTTGTGTTTACTTATGATGTGTCTACCGTGTCCAGGTCACGTGTCAGGTGTATATACGAGGGGCGTTCAAAAAGTTTTACAAGTCGATATGTTAGACTGAAAAACTTTTCAAAATCCATATAGCAATAAAATGCATATTTCTTCCGAACTCGTGAGCTTAAAGCGGATGTGACGTCATCGTAACTTATGACGTCGTAAAGCATTTTATATCTGTCCTTTCAGCCAGACTTCCACCACAGACTTGATTGTGTGAATTTCAAATTTAGAACAAGATAATAGTTACTGTAAGTCAGGTCTTTGCTGAAGGTCAGATCTTTGAAGTCACGAACAGCTTACTGAGTAATTATAACTTGGCGACTGGATTGAAGTGTCGAATTTAGGAGGAGATCTATGGGCCTCGCTCCTAGGCCACCACACACCAGGGCTCCCAAAATCATATATTGCAGACTTTGTTTCACCTTTCTCAAAGACGATGGATATCACTAACTGTTAACCTTTAATAAATTTTTTTGACAAGGTCAAATCGTGATGTGGCATCGCAATTGATAGAAGCACTTTTATTTACGGTTGGCACAGATTTTGGCTACTAAATATTTATAATTACGTATGAGAAATTCATGGACGTAATTGTCAGGGCTCTCATGAAATCACATGTCCCAAGGCCTCATATTGGAAAATCCGGCTGTGGGCTGGAGAAATGGCATGCAACATATAGCCTAATTTTACGCTGTTTGCGCTACACTTCAAATCGTTCCTGTTTAATGCCCTATGATGTCATACATTATAATGACGTCAGATCCGCTTTAGGCTCATACGTGTTCCGAAGAAATATACGTTTTATTAGTGTAGACAGTTTTTAAAAAATTTGTAGTTTAACATATCGACTTGCGAAACTTTTTGAATGCCCCTCATACATAAGTAACTGAATGCCATGGGCATTTGAATGCCTTTGTTTTATTTTACAGTATCTGGTAGTTTGGGATGTGCTTGGACTAGACAAGCAATGTTACAGCTCCAAAGAGCGAACACTGTGTGCGGTTTAATTATACTATGTAGTTAATTTGAAGCTAATCACATCCGTATGATCATGATACAGCAGATGCTTTTATTGCACACTAATAAATGTAGTAATGGCGTATTACAGTGCCATTCATTGCCATAAAACTGTGAAATCTGTTGGGTTAATGACAATTTGCCATGGCAAATCTGGGCCCAATTATTGCTGGCAAGTAGCTGGAGCGTTATTGTCTCTACGTTGCTGTGAGCACTTGCGATTTTCTGTCAGTTTGTGTCATTAATAGATTACAAGTGTGTGCATGCACATTTTGTGGCTTTCTGTGTTTTTTGTGACTTATTTATCGTTTTATTTTGCTCCAAGTATGTTCTGTCATTTTCTTTTTGACAAATAGGAGTAGTAGTAGGGTTGCATTTATGCATTCATTTGTCCTGCGATACTGGTATATCGTTGTTCTCAGTTAAAACAGTAGCAGGCTGTTTTACTGCCTGACAGTTTTAGATTTAAATTCCTTCATGTATGGTTCAAGTACTTGATTCCCTCAACTAATTTTCTGTTAGTAGCAGTTTATATCATTGCTTCACTTGCTGATTGGCTTTGCTATGCACAACCCAGATGTCAATGCCGGCTTTTTCCATGGTTCCTATAGTCAGGGAAAACTCAGAGGGTCAGAGAATGTATAAGTACCAGGATGCAGATGCAAAGATGCAGAAAGATTTGTGGACTGTTGTATGCTGACTGTGTATTTGTACCTCCACTTTTAAATTTGTTCGCCTCCTTTGTTTGCAGTGTGATTGCAAGCGCTTGAAAAACGACACTGGTATTCCACATGAACGAATTATAGTCAGGGAAAACGATTAGTTTTGTCCTGGAACGTCAGGGAAAATGCAGAGTAGTAGGAACCATGTTTTTCTGTTGTCTTGTGTTATTAGCAATGTTCTATCTAGTGTTATAGATTCTTCAAATTTTAGCGCATTGTTAATGTGCGTGTTGTTATGTAACTGGCTGTATGAAGTGTTTTGGTCTATACTCTGTGCAGGATCAGGTTGTATGTTTTATTAATAATTTTAACATTCTTGATCTAAAAATAAACGATATTGGACTACGCTGTTAGTGCTGAATGTCGTAAATTTAGATGGCTTATTTTTGCAGTTGTCGGTTGCAGTCATTTTGAAAGAATGAGTTATATTTATTGCATATTAGGAAAGTGAACTTTGTGTCAATATTTGCTCAGCTTCTAGAGCTGGGAATAATTTTAAATGATGTGTACTGAATTTCTGTTCTTTTTAAGCCTGCTGGTTTTTTGTTGCATGCATACATGTTGTTGAATGGTTGTTTTGGTAAGATATATTTGGATTAGTGCTAGAGCCCAACCTAGATCATGGAGTAAAAATGCAAATTACATGTGTGTTTTTGGTAGAAAATGCAACTTAAATGGAATGTTAGAATAGCCAGAAATTGTTGTAATTTGTTTTACTGCAGGTGCCTTTAGCGAAATATTGATGGCAGGCTATACGCTGTTCATGTTCTGAGTTGCGAGTCTTGTCGAGTTTTTAGTTTTTGTTGATTTCAGGCGTCACAATGTTTCCTGCATGAGCATCATCTGCAGTCTGATAGCTTGTTGTATTGAGCACAGAATTAATCTCAAGCATATTTGTGCAGATTTATTACCGTCCACATTTATTCTTATTCTGCTGTATTCAGAAGAGTCTGTTGAGAGTTGGTATTAATTACCGAAATGATCTCACATGATGCATATCGGCATTGTGGTGATAATGGTAATGTGCATATTACAGTGCCATAGTGCTGCCATAGTCAAAGCAGCGGTGAACAGATGCATTTTCAGTTTACGTTTAAAATTGCTCCCATGCAGGACAGATAGAACAATTTTAAATAGAAAATTTAGCCTGTATGTTTGGAAGTTACATTACATAACATGCCACAGTGCCCTAGACATAAATCAATAATGTGGCATGTGATGTAACGCTCACTGGTTTTGATACTCTGGCTAGGAACTGAACAAGTTTTAGTTAGATCAGGTGTGACTTGCTGATCTGAGAAAAGTTATTCTGATACCTTGTGGTATCTGGCATAGGGTTCAGCGATAGAGTGAAGCTGTCTCATTGGTGAGCTGTTAGATGATGTAGGTGATGTTAATACAGATTGTTGTCAGTACTTATAACAGGTACATGTACCGAAATATAAACCAGTTCGTGCAGTAGTAAATTGTGGCTTGCATTGCATGTTTCAGTAATGCATTCACTAAGCCAGTCGAAGTCTAATTAAATGCGCTTACTAGGTTGGGACATTGCATCTGATACTTTAGAGGCTGACGAATTTCACCACTCACATGTTCAGTCATTTCACTACAACTCACCAACAGCAATGTGTAGGAGGATGGCACATGTATAGTGTAGTAATTTCACCGTGTGATAGGATTGGTTAATCAGCTGACTTAGGCTTATTTCTGTCTAACAAGGTCCGTGGTGGTGTGTAGGATAATATATATACTAATAGGTCAGTGCTAGCGGTAGATCGGCAATCTCGCACTAGAGAGCAGAAAATTACTAGCGGTAGATCGCCATTTACCTAATTACATTTATCTCGTTGTTAATGTAAGAATGCTGCCACATTTCTTCTTCGCTGCATTGCTAAGACTGGTTAGAACTGAAATGTTATCAATTGCCAAGCTTTAAATAGAATTTATTCAAAAGCACTATAGTTCTAAGTCCGTGTTACAAAAAACAGCTTTGGCTCGAGATGGACTCTGATATAATAGTGAATAGGCCTGATTTAAATACGTGACAGTATCGTGGCATGGTTTGTAGACATTCTATGTCTTCCAGGCATATAAATTCTACCATCTTCCAAATAATGTATCTACCCGATCTACCTCTAGCAGTTTTCCAGTGCTAACAGCAAGATCGCCAATCTACCGCTAGAATATTATTGATACTGATATCATACGAGTTATCTTGAACGTTTCTTGTTACTTTATATGTTTTTGTCTAGTGTGTTATGATGATTTAGTGAGTTGCATTAACTGTGTGATTTTTTAAATACAATTAACAGTTCTTGACTCTTGCGTTAGTCGAGTTCTTTACGAATTCTGTTCATAATTAAGACTTTGTACTGTTTTATCAGTTTAATACAAATTTTTTTATTTTTATATAGCTGATGCTGAAAGTCATGTTGGTAACTACATTTTCGGTGGTTGTAATTTTATTATGTTCGGTTTTGTTCATGTAAGTTTTTAGAATTTCATTTCTGAAACATCCGGATGAAAGTATAAATATATGGTATTGTTTGTTTATGACAAAATTTGGTACACGTATTGCAAGTGAATATGGGTTGGCCATTAGCATCTCATCTTGTGGTTGTATGGTTTGCATTGCATGGTGGGAATGGATTATGTCACCGGTTAGTGGTGTACACGTGAATCGTAGTCAGTATGTTTGCGTTATGATCTGTTTGCATTTTGTCTTGTTGTCTGTTTTCACTGCCTCACGGCATTGTGTTGCTGTGTTTTATATATGTGTAGACTGCTTTGCGACATACATTCCCAATTTAGTTACGTAGCAGTCTAATTGTACAGTTTTTGCAAGTCGCCAAGTTGTTTGCTGTCGTTCTGCATTCTAGTATTTTATCACGTCGATAACTGTACTCACATTTCCTGCCTTTGGTATATTATTTGATGGGTTGAAATTTATACAGCTCATCTTTGACTGTTCTATTCCTCTTGTTTGTCAAGTTGTCAATTGACCGTTCTAATGCAGGTGATCAATTTTTATTGCAGAAAAATTATTTGCACCAAATAACCATCTTTGGAGTAGCGTTTGCTGCTTTGGTAACTTGACTGTCTATATTTAGTTCTTGTTGCCTATTTAATACATATCTTAAGAATTATTTGTGTTTCCACGCCTTAGTTCTCTTGCTAGTGGCATATTCGCATCAGTTACATCCTTGTGATTATGACAGTAAAACTATAGTTTTACCACAAATCTGCAAAAAATACGAAAGAGCTTCATATTTGTAGATGAGATGATTACAGGCACAACACACTCGGTTTTGGAATTTTTTTATCCATGAGCAAGCACTAGTTGACAGTGGTTATTACATGATTGCAATAAATGCATAACAGTATATATTCAGTAATATATTACATAAGAATATTATGCAGCTGAATATTGAGCATTAATCAGTCAGTGCACTGATCAATCAGTAGCAGTGTTTATAAGTTTCAGTTTACAATTAACACAGTCCACCATCAGTAAGCAAAACCCGACCGATATTTGCCTTGCCCGCCTCATGCAGTTAATCAGTGTCTCTAACATTCCCAGTGCTGGTATTATTTGTGAAATAATGACGAAACAACAACAAAAAATAGTACTGCTATTACTACTAATCATCAGACATAAGGCAGTGATGCCAAAAGTTGATACAACTGAATCAGAAGTGCCACTGTGGCATCAAAACTGTTGTTTAGAACACGAGTGTATGAGAAAATCTGATAGGAAGATGGAGAATTTTCTGCTGTAAGAACTATCAGTATGTAACAGTGTTTTCATCCATAATATCAGACAGAAGGCATATTTGCAATCTAACATGGCATGCATAATATATAAGATCTCTAGAAATCAGAAAAAAATCTCGAGAACCACCGAGCCTCATGACAACAACAATGAAATCACGTGCATAATAACTGGAATGGACTCTACTGTTAATTGCTGCAGTTAACATGACATCATTCAGACGGTGTACATCTAGTTTATCCATACAAAAACACGTGGGACATACACAAAAAAATAAAAAGTTCAACAATATATGACAGGAAACAGATCCAAACTAACAACTACTGGAAATTTACAAAATTGGAAAGAGTGACGAAAGGCCGGAAAAAATACTGCAAGGACACAAAACACGGAACTGTAACACAGTAGTGCAAGTTATTAGCCATATTATATACATCACCACGTGAATGTGCAATAAACCACTTTGAACAAAACTTAGCATAGAGTTAAGGGTTGATTGTTCTGTGCTTAGGTTAACTTTAACCCTCGGGTTAACCTTGTGCACACTGTTCCTTCCATTTTGGCATGGAACAACGCACCATGAGTTAACCTGGGTAATTTCCCGAGTTAACCTTATGGTTAACCATGAATGGAACAATCGACCCTATATGCAGCTATATACACTTGTCAGATAAATGAAACCAGACCATCTTTCACATAAGTTCAGTAAACAAACGTTTGTTTCCTCAAACAGCTCATCACTAAAAACACCAGGTAGTGGTAAGAGTATCAGACTCTTAACTTTGAGGCTGAGGTTCAAATCTCACTGTGAGTCATTTGCAAGCAACCTTGAATGACTTGCGAAATCAATCTCAGGATCTGGGGGAATGATGCGTTCGGAAATTTTCAAATACGTTAACATATGTTAAATACTGTGAGCAAGCTATCTGAGATCACATATGATGACTCATTAGACAACTATTCTAAAGTAATGCAGAGAGAACATGAAGGCATCAAGCACTCACGATGTTGCAATGTCTGCAAAAAAATCATCATCGAAATGCAAGTCCTAACAGAAAAAAATACCAGTAATAACATTTCATGCTGCAGTCAGTATTTAAATACACCACGTAATTCAACTGTGTCATATAAATGAACAAAAATGCATTCAGTATTCAGCAGTACAGAATTCAACACCTCGGGCAGCTAAGATGATTGAATGAAACGCCACAGTAGCACTAACTACTGCCTACATGACAATGCCGTATTGCCGAGACGAATAAAATATATGTACAAACCTGAGCAACAGTCGATCTACTCTACTCTTATCACAGGTCATTAACACCACCCAGGCACACAGGTGTTTAACAGGAATAACCGCAGCATTTCAACAATAATATTAAATATTCACTAACAACAGGAATAATGACAGAGACAATATAAATATGCATACATCATCATAATACACTTGTGTCCGGTAAAAAAAATCCACTAGACATCATGCAATAAAAATGTCAAATCTGAATGAATCTGAATAAAGTTTTAGTTTCGTACACTTAATCCCCAATAAATTTCTGAAGCAACTACCAAATTACATTGAAAAATATTATTTCTTACCACAGTTATCGAATGTTGAATGTTGAAAGCAAAATATCTCCATTACCAGTATGGCGTTACAGAAGTAAACCCCTGTATACATTTGCATTTACAACTTTAACAAACAACATCCGATTCTGGCAAAATTTTACATCAGCAATATGTCGTCTATCAATGTGCCAAATTTCAGTTAAATCTCGCAATGCAAGCAATAGTTACAGCGGCTTTTGTGAGGTCATCCCAAAATGTGAGGTGTCGATCTTCCGCAACAGTTTGTTTAATCCTGACAGTGTCCACGGCTTGCTGGGAAATATCGCAATAAACCTTTTATCTCTTTCTCTTGTCTCAACAGTTTAATTAAAACATGATCATCTGCAGTAAAAACCATTTTGTTACTGTTTACGTTATTTTGATTGCATCAACAAACATCATGCTGCTTGAGCAACTGCATTATGTAATGCCATATTGGTAACGAACATACTGGGTATTTTCTTATCGATATTCAACGTTTAACAACTTTGGTAAGAAATAATATTTTTCAACAAAATTTGGCAATCGCTTCAGGAATTTATTGGGGATAAGTGTACGAAACATTATTCAGATTCATTTAGATTAGACATTTTTATTGCATGATGTCTAGGGGTCAGTTTTTTACTGGACACAGTGTATATTAGCAGGAATGGACTAAACATGCACTGCACACATATGCACAATCGTATTTTTGTTCAACTGGCCTGCCCACTGGCCACTTTCCAGAGTTACTCTAGACTAGGCATGCCTTTAAAGCAAATGTTTAGGACTTGTTGTTGTGGCAGTATTTTTAGAGGACAGATGTCCTTCAGATGATCCAACCAACATCAAAGCACTGGAAGACGGTTGCCATATAGGTAGGTTGTAAGTTGGCGATTTTTCTGGAATTAGTGCTGGAATTTTTCCAGAAAACTTATTGAAAAATAATAGTAAAGATCTGAAAAAAAGTCAGCAGGAAATTTTCCCAACATTGTCCAGGATAAGAAACTTCAAACAACTGGAAAATGTTTCTGAAATTGCAAACAGGCATATTAACAGCAACAGTAAACAAACATCACAGGCCATCTGCATTATACTGTACATGAAAATTGTCACTGATTCCACACGTAGATTACATATGAAACCCACATGCAAATCTGTCAATGTTGACATGATATCCATATAAATGCTATTGGGGTAATTACTAGCTAAACTGGAAATTTCCAGCTCCATTCCTAAATGTTATTTTTCTGGTAAAGTTACAAGTACTGCCATGATAGGTCAAGAACAACAATGCAACAGTTGCATGGATCCTTGCATTTGTAATAGCTTATAAGCTGCTTTCCCTTCCACCATGAAAGAGCATCCCAAGTGGAACAGTGAAAAACACAAACAGGCTACCACCACACATGTACAAATACCCATAACACATTGCAAGTACTCATTCAAAAATCTGCCTATTATGTATCATAATGACTACACAGTGTTTCATAAAAAAGGCACCCTTTTTACGTGCGAAAGCAGCTACTGCTTTAGCGCGTCTTAGCCATCGCAATTCTGTCCGTCCGTCCGTCTGTCACACGGGTGGATCAGTAAAAATCGATCCAAGCTAGGATCACCAAATCTTCACCGTCGGCTGCCCGGGAGACTAGTTTCAGCAACCGTAAAGCTTTTCCATAAATACGAAGGGGTCACCCCGAACAAGGGCGCTAAATGAGAGAGAGGTAGGCAAAATTTGTGATTTTTGGCCAATAGCTCACTGTATCTCGGTAATGGTGCGAGATAAGGCCTAGGTTACTATTAATCGCTAATAGGAAATCGTATACTGGCTCTCGATTGGCGCCAAATTCAATGACCTTGAATTACCCTGAACGCCAAAATAGGGGGGTTAATGGATTTTTTTGCCGACTAAGTGCTGCGGCACAAGTCTATATCATTCACAAGGTGGCGCCACGGTACTGGCGTTGGTGGCGTAGTTGGTAACGCGTTTCGGCTGAAACAAAGTTACTCTACGCCGGGTCCGGTTAGTACTGCGATGGGTGACTGCCTGCGGGCAGGAACTGCTATAGGCTTTCGCGCGTCCCTTGAGCATTAGCTCAAATTTCTCGTCGTTTCTTTTATAACTCAGTCAAATGGTGATCAATTTGCATGAAATTTTTACCAGATGTAGCTGAAGAAATATAAATTCAAATTATTTCAACAAAATGTGGCCATTAGTTAAATATTCTTTGCTAGTTTTAATGTAATGCTGACATCATAATGTCTCGTGAGTACAAACTGGCTTGTCTCAACTCGTTCTGTCCGTAGCTACTCTGCTTCGACGGTGAACTTTATCTGGTTTACTGACGAAAAATGTTCATCGAGTCAGCACTTAGAAACATGAAGGCATAAAATCAGGTGTCTCGCAATTCAAAAACTCATCCATCTCGTAAGCGCAATGTGCTGGTGCACTGTCTTGCTGAAAGGTGTAAAAGTTAAGCTATCCCCACAAGTGTGTGAAAGTGATCGTTTTGGGCATTTTTGTGGCTACAATGTTAAAAATTCAACAGTTTGTCATCAATAAACCGGATAAAGTTCACCATCAACACAGGGCAGCTATTCAGCAAGTCTGTCAGCACTGGTTGCAACAAGCCAGTTTGTACTCGCAGCACACTATGACGTCAGCATTACATCACGACTAGCAAAGAATATTTAACTATCAGCCACGTTTTGTATTTTGTATTTCGAATTATTATTTCTTCAGCTACATTTGGTAAAAATTTTGTGTAAATTGATCATCATTTGACTGAATTATGAAAGAAAGAAAAAGGGAGCCTTTTCTATGAAACACCATGTACATAAAAGCAAGCACATGGCACACATGCAATATAACCGAATAACCACAACCATACCACAAAAACCAAAATATTAACAAATCCCCAAAAAATTCCAATGTAAGAGCATGGCATCTAAAGCTGTATGAGCAGACTGGCTGATGAAATGCTATCTCCGCCACCAACCGTCTGGACTACGTTGGTACAAACGAGCACCGGTGCCAAGCAAATCTGTACTTTGTTGCGATCATCAATCATCTCGTGCCAACAAGTCACTGGCTGCTCCGGCTCCAGTGGCACCCGGCGACTTCCACGCTGAATGCTCGACGAAAACGAGTCGTCGAGTAACAGCCGAGATCGCGAGATGGCAACGTGTTTGTCACCGCAGGTGTGTCGACTGGCAGCGAGTGACGCTCGAGCTGCAGCGGAAACAGCGTTCTTCCACGAAGGACTTCCACGACTGCTCTCAGCCACGAGCAGTGCCTGGAACGCCAGCGTGTGCACATGCAGCCGTGTAATACGCCGAGCACCTATAGCACCTTCACTCATCCTCTGTAGCAGCCGGTACACCTCACGCATCTGATCTAGTGTTGTCGCGACTCGAGCGTACGCATCCGAAACGGCAGTGACAGACCCGTTGGTCAGAATGCTCAGCAAGTTGGGCAGCTCCTGCTCATTCATTCCCAACGAATCGCAGTAACGCACTACCGCATCAACGACGTCTTGCAAGCAGGCAACCTGGACGAATGAGGCCATCTCAAAGTGGATGTGAGTGTTCAACGACACATCAGACAGAATGCTTGATAGCAAGTCCAAGCGTTGACGTCGCTGCCCTGCATCAAACAATGTGGACGCAACTGGACAACAGTAGTAGAAAGATCAGGAAATTTCAATTAAATGTTGATTTTTAGTGTATGTTGCACAGACTATGGCTTTCGCTAGAATGTAGAGTGAAGTGATTTAGTTAGCTACAGGGTGGGCCCAAAAAATAACACAAAATCTTTATATGCCAATAACTTCATCAAATATTAACCAATTTTTAAAAATTTTTTCACTGATAGAATCAGCGGAAAATTTGTAGTAATATTAACACTAAAGGTCCCACCAAACCTCATGGGTGTCATTACACTACCTTGTGAAATGTCAGACATCACACTCAAGCCGGAGATGACTATGACCAATTGCATGATCAACGTTGATTGAGCCTGACATGTGGCTTCTAAACAGCCCAAACTTAAATCCTGTCAATTATGCTGTTTGGGGGGGGCTCTTTTCATAGATGGTTTATCAATGTTGACAATTCACAACAATTCTGGAGCACTGAATGGGGCAAACTGTCGAAGCATTTGGTTAATTGTGCCATTGGTCAGCAATGTCGCCGACTTGAGTGCATCGTCCAGCAGAAAGGCGGACGCATTGAACACTTGATGTGAAAAGTGCGAAATGTTCAGTTATTTTAAACTCAATAAACACGTCGTTTTGTTGTTAATTTTTTAGAATGTGTTGATATGGATATCACCTTGTTTTCAATTGTTGCTTTAAAGATACCGATATTTCACTAGATAGTGTAGCGACACATGTGAGGTGTGGTGGGATCTTTAGTGTTACTACAAATTTTCTCATGATTATGACAGTGAAAAGATTATAAAAATCGGTTAATAGTTATTGGCATATAAAAATTTTGTGCCATTTTTTTGGCCCACCCTGTATACACATAGGCAAAAAGACAACCTGGTCACACGTACTTATTTACAATATATGAGTGCATCAGCAGAAACAAGACTATTTTAGCAACCACTTTCCATGTTTATCAACTGATTTCAAATATTTGAAGCCTGCTGGATGGCATTTCTGAAGTCCTGCTACCAGTGTAAAGCAATGGAGGCATCTAATAACAATACTACTAGCATACCTTGTGCAAATGGAAAATTGTCAAGCATCTGAAGTCCGCTGACAATGACCAGGTGAGGTGAGAACGATTTCAACGCAGAGCCAAACTTCTCTAGTGATGACAACATTGGATTATTGTTATCGTTATGTATAATAAACCTACAAAAACAAATAGTGAAATACCGACATTATAGATAAACTGGACAGTTATAACTTGATGCACAAGCTCAAATATTTCTACACTGTTAGCTGGACCACCATGAGAGCATTTGGCCTGTAAAAGTTCGGCCAGTGACATAAAATAAATCTCAAACTTAACTTTCTGAAACTGGGATAGTGAGGAAAAGTCTAACCCAAAATCTGAAAAATGAGCTGTTAGAGGGTACTGCAGAAAATGCCAACAGAAATGTCATTGTCATCACAGTTAATGCAATATTGAGCCTGCTAAGGTCTTTGATCATCAACCTCATTGATAGCATGTCAGACGACTACAACAATAAACTTAAGTTAAAAAGTTGATGCAAAGTTTTGGAACTGATTCTGCATCTACAACAAATGCAATGCATGTTTTCTAACCTGTTAGACCGCGGTGCCTTGTATTTGCCCCATTTTTCACCTTTCTTGTATTCCAGTATCAAATGAATATCATCTTCTTCAACCTGATCTCCAGCAACTACGGAGAAATAGATACAACAAATTAACAACTTTTCACATGTTCTTGAAACTCTGATTTCAGTGACATCTCTACAGACAGAATGGCTGTTGTAGAAACAGAAAAAATACAACAAAACTGAAGTCATGCAATTTGAGCCCATGCTCTATGCAATAATAAGAACAAATTGCTTAAAGATATTTCTGTGAAAGTCAATGGATTGTCAGTCAGATCTTCTTGTAGGCTAATTATCTTACGACACTACAAAATCTTCTAATTCCAAATTAGCACAGAGCAACCTAAGTTCAGACAGATGAAAATATGATGAGCACAGTGACAATATAACAGCCGCATACTGCACTGAGGTACCATTAGCTGATGAGAATCAGCAGCTGCATAGAGCTTAGAGTTCTCAATCTGACTCATGCAAACAGTACTATAGCATGGGTTTCAATGTGTGACCATTCTTTACATTTCAATGAATTTTTCTCACGTCACAATTATCAACATCATGAATACTAACAGACAATAATGAAATACACATGCATCTCATCAATGCAATGCACAAATTCACCATCAAAAATCTCATCCTACTACTATGCTGTAAAAATACTGGAAATGATAAAATGTGGAGTTGATAAAATTTTCCCACACAAGATTTTTTCCAGACAATTTGTGTCATTTTCCTGACTTCTGGTCCATTCTCTGAAACTTCTCTGACAGCAGTCAAATTTTGACATCTTCAGTTTTGACTGACACGGAGTCACCCCTCAGTTACTAACTTTACCTTTCCATGAACCACCTCTATTATTACAACAGTTGTTGCTTTATTGTTTAACTGATCAATTACTCTGGAGTTACTTGAAGTTAGACTAAGGCCCACTGCGGGCGCTAGAGAGTTGGAGGCCCCCCAAATACAAGTGCGAGACCCCCATAATGGGGGTCTGGGTGCAAAGCCCCCAGCAAGGTCCAGGGGCAGAGCTTCTGGTTACAGGGACAGGGGTAAGCCCCCCTGAAACTAAAACACTTTTGGCTTTTGGCCGTTCACTTAAAGCCGCAAATTTGCCCACTTTTAAAAAATTGGAAACGCAAAAAAATCTGATATAATTTGTGTTCTCTTTGCAAAAAATGAAGTCTAATAGACCGCAATACATCACAGATTACTACACATTAATGAAAAGCAATAGACTTGTCCATTTTGAGTAAACTTTTCACGTGTTTAGTTATTTTATACCGTATTTTAAATATATTTTTTACAAACTTGAAATTTTTTTCATACCTAGTATGAGGCCCCTGAGCATACGTGAGGCCCCCCAGCCAGATGGTATGGCGGCCCTTCCACCGTCTCTGCTAAAGCCCTATAAGTTAACTTCTGCCACTCATTGGCAAAATTATCACAGGCCAAATTCCCTTGCTCATGCTGGCACCCAACAAGCACATCAAAAAACTAAATGGGGTAATAAATAAAATTACCACAAAATCGTTTACAGATGATTAAAGAACAAAATAATTAGTTGATTACCCTCAACATCAGGGCTGATCTGCTTACGAAGGCCCTCAGTCATCTCAGCTCCAAGCAAGACCCGAATGCCTTCTTCTCGCAGTATGTTATTCACCATCACCGGAGCATTGCCACCAATCACTAACTTTGTGCCCGGCACTGTACTGGCGACTTCTGTCACTCGGTTGAACAGACTCGCATTTGACATGTATCGCCTACAAACAACAAACCACAAATTGTCTACTTTATATACTTTATTTTTAAAATATTTTTTTTTGTCTATAAGGTAGCTAAATTAACATTGTTCTCCTTCCTCCATAATAACTTTACCTAACTAGAAATTCGGGCAGGTTACAAAGTGAGGTCACCCGGCACTTGAGTCAGATTGTCTCACATGGTCCACGACCGCAGATTCGCCAAGCCATCAATTATAAACCTCTCAACGGATATTGCTGAAATTTGGCCTCAATTTCTTCCACGAAAAAAATCATCATTCCCCCAATTTTGGTCTTGGTCTGGTTTTGGAGAAGTAAAAGATAAAAAACAAAAACATCAAGTAAAAAAACAAAGCAAAAAGATAAGGCCTGCTGTTACAACATACAGGTGGCTTAACAAGTAACAACTCAGCAAGTTACCTGAATTGGTTAACAATACAAAAATTACTATCATAATAATGAAC
>Ga0209454_1001412_pt1 | contig 14970 bp, 10 predicted proteins | sample WorMetHERISLAND1_2_FD_187400 | JGI IMG/M metagenome (GOLD analysis project Ga0209454, IMG submission 187400) | Marine gutless worms symbiont microbial communities from Max Planck institute for Marine Microbiology, Germany - Olavius geniculatus... | ecosystem: Host-associated > Annelida >...
AGCATACGGTGTTAGATCGACTCAGCCTTCTACCCTCCGTGGGACGGTAAAATGAGTAGTAACTCATTTACATGGGTTACGGAAGGTGGGGACCTTGGTACAGCTGACTGGGGTTGCCAAGTCGGCCGCTGCGCCAACCTGTGTCTGCAGGCTGCACACCGTGGCCGTGCGGCAGGCGGCTCTGGTTAGTGACGAAAGCGCATTAGATGCGTGTTTGCGACGATGCGCTATACAAATTGACGACCTTTACCTTTTTTTTACCTCTTAGTTATCTTTTCTAATCTTTTTCTCTTTTTCTTCTTCGTTTTAGATTATGTCCACCATAGCCTCATTGGTGTCATGCATTATATTATGCATAAGTTTTATAAGTAACGCACAATAATGCAATTTTATGGACGGATACTCACTCACGGAAAGCTATGCGTGGACGTAATAATCTCATCTAGTACGAGATTTCAGCAGGAGCGAAACCATGCAGAGGACGGTCGTCAACGTTTGGAGAAATCAGTGTTTGCGTTCGTGCTTTAATACGTGAAAAATACTGTCAGAGCTGGCTAAATGCTCTTGCGTCGCAAGCCACTCATCCCACCCATGCTTCCACTCAGACACTGCGTCATCTGCAGTGTGCGAAAGTGCGGTATGCTTACGCCACTTCCCCACGTTCACAGTCGCCGGAAATTTGCGGTAGGCCTATTACACGCTTGCTGCGAAGTCTTAATGGTGTAACTGATGCAGTATTCAGCGAATATTCCGAACGCAGCAATTATTGCTTTCTGGACTTCGGAAGTTCACTTTTCCAAATCATAGAAATTTTGGAGAATGTCGGTAAAATGTGCACCGTGAATTGAACCCCGCTTAAACTGCAACTAAAGCCTCAGGTGCCCGAAATTTGCTAGCCGCCAGATTATCTGTAGGCCTTTATTTAACTAACAGAGCTTCACAAATTTATTCACAGATTTATTCAGCTCATTTTTCAGCTTCCACAGCTCGTTTTTTTATTCACTCATTTCGCAAAAACTGGTAGTGCTATAGACAAATTAACAAAATCTTACGGCGCGTACAGAGCGACGTAACTGAAGTAAACTGAACTGAATTGAACTGACGTGGTTTAGTTTTTGACGAACTGATTAGTGGGCAAATAGTAAATGTTCATTGGTCAGTTCGTCAAAAACTAAACCGTGTCAGTTCAGTTCAGTTACGTCGCTTTATACGCACTTTTAGAGAAACATATCACCAAACCTGCGTGGACGAGTTGATTGACGCTTGTTTCGGGAGACACGGACAGCAGAATGTAGTCGAGCGGCAGCGAACTGATCAGATCGAGAAAGAAGAATGTTTTCAAGTAATGCTTCGCAATCTCCGCCGGCTCTAGTATAACCTCATCGGCGAAATTGTCTGCGATAATTCCTGAGAAAAAAATTAAAAACACTTTTTTAAATCCAACGGCCAAGTACAGCAATTATGGCTGTCATTAACACAGACGAATTCCAGAATTTGCTAAAGCCCCAATTCCATTACGCCAACTTTCACCGAAACTTCCCCTCGGGGAAAGTCGTGGACACAAATCACGAAAGTAGCGACTTTTACGGGGGTACCGCTCTTTGATGCCCTCGTGTGCAGGTTTCCTTGAACCTAGAAAATCGAGACTTGGACCGTCGAAATCTACGTTCAATGCTAAAAATTTCGTATGCAGCTTGTCCATGTCTATCTTAATTAATTTCGGCGCAATTCGCTCTTGCAATGTGTCTCGCCGCCCGAAATCGCCAAAAAATCCATAAAACCTCCTATTTTGGCGTTCAAGGTCATTCAAGGTCATTGAATTGGGCGCCAATCGAGAACCAGTGTACGACTTCCTATTAGTGATTAATAGTAACCTAGGCCATATCTCGCACCGTTACTGAGATACAGCTACTTATTGGCCAAAAATCGCAAATTTTGCCGACCCCCTCTCATTTAGCGCCCTCGTTCGGAATGACTCCCTTCGAATTTATGAAATAGCTTTACGGTTCCTGAAACCAGAGTCTTCCAGGCAGCCGACAGTAAAGATTTGGTGATTCTAACTTGGACCGTTTTTGCCTGATCCACCCGTGTGACAGACGGACAGACGCACAGAATTGCGATGGCTAAAACGCGCTGAAAGCAGTAGCTGCTTTCGCGCGTGAAAAAACTACAGCATTTCTAGTAGCTAACCTCTAGTCCAATGCGTTTTTAATAGCAATTAATGATGTTAACTGCGAATGTTACCGTGTAGTCCTACTATATCGAGTCGTGCACGATAGACAAATTGCTAAACATTAATTTTGTCAACTGAAAAATTTCAGTAAACTTGTTTAATCAGACACTCAACGATGTACCACTGGATGCCTTCAATTGTTGTGAGTTCTAATTGTGACTCAAATCAAATTGTCCGGTTTCGAACAGAATTTCTAAAAGGTGTATTGATTTATGTGAAAGTAATCAAACAGAAAAGCAGAATGACACCGATCGATTTTTTGTGCACAATGATCAGCCATCAGCGGCGTTCACTCCATTGTAGACGCAGGATGATGCTTCCTGGATAAAGTTGGGGGAGCTGAACTAAAGGGAAACGTTTTACGGTACTTGACAAATCATCAACAAAACACAGTCGTTTGCGTTGCACATAAACGTTTAAAATGTTGCATGAGATGAGTTTTGAGACTCCACAGTGAGCAGAAATGCGTTTGCGGCCGAGTTGCGGAGCTTACTTACACAGTGCCCCCAGACCTCCTAACAGGGTTTGGGAAAAGACAAAAGTGGTGAAAAGAAAACGAAAGAAAAGAGGAAAAAGGAAAAAAGAAAGTTGAAAAGGGCAAAAAATACTAGGGGTGGTGCGACTTGGGGAAGTTTCTTCCATAGCACTGAGGCGGATGGATGCTCTCGTTACGTAACCAGCAATCCAGGTCGACTCAGCCTTCTACCCTTCGCGGGACGATATAATGAGTATCAGCTATCGGGTTGAGTAGTAATAAATGATAATAGCGAGCATAGTACTGTAGCAGTGTAGCTGCCAGTTTAGGTGGTTCTGTGTCTCAACTTCTCAAACCGAGCAGCTTGGTCCAAAAGTCGGCAACTGCGCAGTGCTATTCTACATTCATCAAATGAACCGGACGAACTCCCACAGTGGCAGTGCCATGACGACAAAATCACAAACACCGTCATTTACTATCACTATCACTATTGGCAACCATCTAAATCAGGTCAATCTCATTTTCCTGGCTTATAAACATTCTTGGTGCAGTAGCCACGTTGCAAAGGAATGCGTTCGGACTCACACGGTCAGCTGGATGTAGGGCCTACGATTTACCGTACTGAACGCAGTGCAATAACGCCACGAGAATGCTGGCCACGAATGAACACGAAATTCCACATTGTCACCGAGGAATGTCTTGATTGCGTGTAGTTCGTAGATCGCAACAAGCACTGACACAAAATGCTAACAGACAACCGATGTGGTCTGCAGTAAGTAACTAAAGATGAATTGCGTAAAAAACGCGAGGTCGCAAAATTTAATTTCTCAGCGATTACATCCGCAGCAAGAGAGAATCAGGCAGTGCCCCATCCGAACGTTTGGTTTGAAGCATGATTTCACCAGAGCTTAATTTTCAACTGTACCGTATATTTTAAACGTAAACGACATTTAAAATGCGCGCGAAAGACTGAAATTTTCACAAGGCACGTGACATCACTTACAATAAAACCGAAGTTGACGAAAAAAAAACGCCACTGAAAATAACACCGGTGCCTGCGAATCTGATTTTTGCTTTCGTGCCAATTACTGAAAACACACGTGCTCATCCTCAGTTACGCCAATTACGCGAAACAACATTGGTTCCTCCACTACGAGTGTCTTATGAGGAGCTGCCAGTCTCACTGTTCGTTCGTTACCCAATCAATGTCGTACCCAGAAGCCTATAGGCTACGACTACGCAAATTAAACGTCCAGTTAATATTTGCCAAAAGCAGTAAAAATCGCAATCAATTTGCGAGCAACCACTGCATCAACGACAGAATAAGAAGCCCAGCTATCGCTAGGATAGTCGACCGTACTGGTTGTCAATGACCTTCAAGGTCATCCATGGTCGATGATTTTTATGTTATTTGAAAGTCAATATGTCACTTCTTATCAGTAATTGATAGTAACCTTGGCCTTATCTCTCACCGTTTCTGAGATATGGCCAGCTTTCCGTTAACAATGCACATTTTTCTTCCCTTTTATTCAACCCATATTTTGGAAATGTTTTCCGTGTACAAGGTCGCTGAAATTTTGCATGACTAGGTTTAAGACACATTGCTGATTACTTCTGTAACTGCCTTGTGACCTACCGCTTAGCCACAATATATCCGTTACGGACGACGACGGACGACGACGGACGACGACAGACAGATGGACAGACGACAACCGTACCATAAGCTCAACCGTTACTTAAGTATGATCCTAGGTCATGGTTAAAACGCGCAAAGCATTCTGCTGTCGCGCTTATAATAATGATTACTGCTACTTTTCAATCGCAGGTAAATTTTTCTTACAGTATGTCGCATAGCATATACAGGGTGGTCCAAAAAACGGCACAAAGTTTCTGACACCATAATTTTGCAACCGTACGTAGAGAGTCATGTGTTTTTTTCAGCAAAATGTTCCGAAAGAAATTCTTTACGTGACTAAAATCAGTGTTTGAATACAGGAGTTAAATATTTTTTGTTATTGCCGCTGGCAATTGAACTATGCAAAAACAGTAATATTCTCTCGACACTACGGTCCATAAAAACGTGCCACCTTTATTTTTTTAATAACTCCGTGAAACATTGGCTGATTTTAATAATTTTTGGCACGTGACAGTAAAAAGAGACTTGACGCAAACATCTGTAGTTTTGGCCACCTCGCTTTAATGTTGTCGCTACACTACCTTGTGAAATGCAGAAGTCGTAGTTTGACCTTTGACAACAATGAATTCATACTGGGCAGTGCATGCGTCAGCTCAGAAAATTACTGAGACTGCAAAATCATTCAAAATCTGTTACTTTATTCTCATTTTAAAATTGTAAGTCGACAAATTACAATGATACATCAACAGCGAGTGGACCACTTGAGTTATGCAGTTACTGAACGTGCTGTTGGCAAATGGTGTCAACGTCTACCGTTTGCGTTTGTGCTGCAGGAGAACATTTTGAGCATATGCTGTAATGAAAATGATGTGATGTGATATGTGTGACTTTTTGAGAGATAATAATTGCCAATCGTGTTTGTCGCTATTCAATTAATAATTTCTGAACCGACGCATGCGCTACGCAGTAGGAATTCATTGTTGTCAATGGCCAGACTGCGATTTCTGCATTTCACACGGTAGCGTAGCGACAACATGAAAGTGAGGTGGCCAAAACTATAGACATTTGTGTCAAGTTTCTTCCTAATATCGCATGCCAAAAATTATTAAAATCAACCAATTTTTCAAAGAGCTATTGAAAAAAATAAAAGTGGCACGTTTTTATGGATCGCGGTGTCGAGGGTAATACTGTTTTTACATAGTTTAATTGCCAGCGGCAATAACAAAGAACATTTAATTGCTGTATTAAAACACTGACTTGAGTCACGTAAAAAAATTCTTTCGAAAAATTTTGCTAAAAACCGCATGACTATGATGTACGGTTGCAAAATTATGGTGCCATAAACTTTGTGCCGTTTTTAGACCACTCTGTAGTTTATATCTTAACTAAAGCTGGTAAGCCTACTACGTAATTTAGAACAACGCTCTGTAGAATTCTAGATCCCCACACATCTCACGGAACTGAAATAGCTAAAAATAACCCGAAAATCTTCCTCATTTAAAACGCCAAATAGCACAATGTGACGTCGCACATAGAACTATGAATCGTTCAGTCGCCGTGATCTTGGTTTTAAACAAACGCTTACTAAACATTTGTGTGAAGCAATCTTCAGTGCAAAACTCAACTGCTCAAATCATATGCTGAAAAAATGTTTTTTTCTCAAAGCCGACTCTACACATATCAGCAGCAGCAAAACGCTTTCTAGTGATCAGTTTGTTTTGTAAAACACAACAAGCTTAAACTGTAACAATTTGAAAATCGGTAATTAATTGATTAAGATAAAGGCAAAAGCATGTCTATATAATCATTCTAGGCATTAGGCGTATAATAAGTTTATGCTCGTACATATAGGCCTACGATTGATTTAGCGAGTTGAGTGCAGACCTGTTCGAAAGTTGATGATAAGATCGAGCAGAAAGAACGTGTCGGAGATGCTGTTGAAAGCTATCCAGTGAGCACTAAGATCGTCGTTAAAGAAAGCGATGATCACCGGTAGAATGATCAGATTGGCGATCAACAAGTTCAGCATAAACACATCCCAGTAGAACCTGTACAGAACAGTCAGCCCAAAGCTGAAATAATAGCGGAAAGAAGAAATATTTTAGATTGTGACCAATCTAATGTACTCCTCGCGCGCATAATTTTCTTTCGTATCATTTTAACTGCATCACCTCGCCGACAGCATCAACCGTGCAACTGACGTCATCACGTCACGTGATCCCAAATGTCAAACTCGTGACTCCATTATCTTTCAGGCACCATATCTCCATAACAGTGCTAGATAGACGCATGGTCTTGTCCATATTGACCATGCGTCTATCTAGCACCGTGATGAAGGTATGGCGCCTGAAAGATAACGGGGTGACGAGTTTGACCTTTTGGGGTCACGTGACGTCATCGGTCACGTGACCATTCGACTCCCGGGGGTCGACTTTCTATGGGTGGTCTACAGTGACCATGCGTCTATCTAGCACCGTTATGGAGATATGGCCGTTTGAAGTTCTTCCAGGAAGGCTCTTCCAGGAACAGAGGTCGGTCGTTCGTCCGTCATCGGTCGGTCGGTCGGTCGGTCCTCAATATTACACTGATCTTATATACTCCTCTTCGCTACGTTAGGAACGTAGCGCGCGAGGAGTAAAAAAGTTAAAACACATCGCAAAGCTACAAAGCGTCATCTGCCATATGGGATGACAGTCCACTTGACACAGGTGAGGAATGCGGCTCGAGTAGCGCTGCGGGGTTTCTAACTGAGAAATCTGGAAACTAGAACAGAAACGCGATCGACTAAGTCCTCTGAACCAAAAATGTGTTGTTACTTCTTTGCTTTTAGTTTTTCTCTGATATAGTTTTTTTCGTAAAAATGGAACTCATAAGTAAGCCACTAAACCAGAGCTTTGTGCAATCTCTCGTTCTTGTTGTATATAGTTGCTGCATCCGTTTGCGTAATTCCACGTCTGGATTTTGGGAGTACTGTACAGTTGTACACGTGGCACTGCTGAACTAAACTGAGACTTAAACCTAAAACTTGCTGATTTCGGTCTAAAAATCATGGCATCATTAATTTTGCACATTTCTGCTGCAGCATGAAAAGTGAACCTGTCGTTAAAACTATGCACTTTTCAGTCATTAAACTTTCCCGATACATTTTTAGCCGACCGTACTTAAATAACGGTCGAACTATTGGCATGGTTGTCGTTGTCTGTCTGTCTGCCTGTCACGGATGTATTGTGGCTAAGCTTTAAATCGTAACTTCGTAAGGGAAAATTTTTACACGAACAATTAGCCATGTGTGTTATATTCGGGCATGCAAAATTTTAGCCATTTCGCGCGAGGGGAACATTTTAAAATTGAAGATTGAATGAAGAAGGTAAAAAAATGTGCGTTTTTTCCACAGATAACTGGGCATATCTCTCGGAAACGGTGAGAGATACGGCCAAGGTTACTATTAATCACTAATAGGAAGTGGCATACGCCTTTTCAGATGAAATGAAAATCGTCGACTTTGGATGACATTGAAGGTTAATGACAACCAGTACGGTCGTCTATCCTAGCGACAGCTGGGCTTCTTGTTTGACAATGTCCTGTCAAATTCATCAGAATCACCGACAGACTATTTAAAATTGTGATAATTAATTAATTTTATTTTCTCTGCTGCGATTTATCTTCTGCAATTTACTACACAGAGTGCGCAATGTCGGTGATTTTTTTCCCGCACGACTAGCAGTAGACTGCATGTTGAACGATAGACGACGGAAAGAGAGAAACGGAGACAGAAATGATAATTCTTTACTGTCAATTAGGTGCGTTAACACGCCGACGCATCGCAGTCGCTCCGATGGATAATGCTAACAGGGCGGCGGCCCAAGACAGTCGACTGATCCGTCTGAGGCGTTCTGAGGCGGTAATAGGATAACATGAATTATAAACGCACCACAGCCGCTAAGCACGTGCAGCACCGTAGCAAGGTCGTTCATTAAGTGCATTACGGCGCGACTGGCACCGGAAATGACGTCATCAAGCTCTGACTACTGACTTCTTCGATGTTTAAACGCTGCATACACTAGTGCTGCAGCTGCCATCTGATGGCTAGAAGTGACCAGCATTACATTACCAGCACTCAAAAGTTGGAATGCAGATGCTTTTGAAAGGCTGCGTTGTTATACAGTGTTGTACAGAGCTCAAAGTATTAACTTGCGACAATAATATCTTATAATCTTTAATGACTGTTTAAAACGGAACGCAGCTTCGGAAAATGATAAATTTAGTGTCATAATATGTTAAGCCAACTTTTACTTTTAAAAAACTTAACAGAACACCGTTTCATTTAGTAGAAAACGCGACAGGAATTAAATTTTGTCCGTTCTGCGTGTTGTTAACAGCAACTGATGAAGTTTTCGTCATATTTATTAATGCAGCAGTCGTCGACGACATAACAGCTGGGTTGTTTGTTGTCTTTTACTGGCAATCTTTTGTTTTTTTGGTCCAGAAACGAATGCAAAATAGATAATTAAACAGTTTCGACTGCAAGTGAGTCGATCAACAGTCAGAGACTTGCCTGAAATTACTGCACGGATGTATGACCCAGTTGCCGACGGCACGCTGGCGCATTTTCTCTCGCATCAGAGCGTTCTTGTTTCCGAACAGTTTCATCGCCAGTTTGTTGTCGGCTACCTGGAAGAACGAGATGATCTGGTCCTTAAGGTAGTTGGACGCCGAGACTGCAGACACGCTGGGTGACTGCATGACGGCCGGTGACTGAGGTACCTCTATTCTGTCTCGTTCCTCCGTCGAACACGTCGACGTGTGCTGCTGGTTGGACGTCACCCCGCGCTCGACGCCATCGCTCGTCATCTGTGACACCGGCACGCCGGCGGTGGCACTCAGGGCGGCGTCGTCGGCGAACGGAAGGAGCGGCGAGGTGATGGACAGTTTGCGGATGACGCCGCTGACACCAACTCGATCCACCGGCCTGACGCAAGCTTCGACCGACGGCGGCGACATATCCGCTGCCGACATAACGCGTGCCGGCCGGCCACCGGAGGGGACCGCTCGTGATGGGCGCTGTAGTCCGCGGTGTGGACGGGACGAGACGGGACGGACGGGACGAAGTCGATCAGTGAGCGGCGACCTTCCGTCAGCACCAGCAGCAACAGCAGCACGGACTGTCAGCGCTCCTCACAATGCTGCAGTGTCGAGCAGCCTGACCGGTTGACTGACTGACTGACCCACGGGCCATGCATGCAGCTGCCCGGTTGATCGAATGTGGTGACTAGCGAGTGCCCGGTGGCGCCCCGATCCGATCAATGCGTCGTGCCACGTTAGCGCGCTGCGACCGATCGATAGCGTTTAGGAAGTCGTCAGAGAGAGCGGCAAATTGCCGAATCCACGGATGCGACGCGTAACGAGTGACCCAGAACTCGTCAGCGATCGAGCGGCAGGTATAACCTACATCTTTATGCTCGGCGTGCGTGTGTATAGAGGCGCGTACAGAACGACGCAACTGAACTGTACTGATCTGAACTCACACGGCTCAGTTTTTGACGAATTGACCAACGGTCAAACAGGGCGAGCTCATTGGTCTTTGATTGACGCGTACAAGCGCGTAGTCACGTAGGCTACTGATGCCGTTAGACGGTGCCTGCTGTAATGCGTTACTGTTTGCCCACTCGTCAGTTCGTCAAAAATTAAACCATGTCAGTTCAGTTCAGTTACGTCGCTAGAGCTTTAAACGCGCTTTAAAGAACAGTCGAGCATGCACACCCGAGGCGCTGGTCGGTAGCTCGGCGTTTAGCTCAGTCCGTCGTTATCTCAGCACTCGAGTGCCGTGCAGGCGACGCACTGACGAACGCACCGACGATGCTATGGCAACTAGTTCCAGGAGCGAGCGACTTGGCCTAAGTTTCACCGGCACACGAGCAACATTATGCTCGTCGATCTGCGCTAGTGCATAACTTATAGACGTCTTTTCCTGCACTTCGGCTCTGTGGATAGATAGCTTTCAGATAACCACGCTTTCGCGAACGCATTTCATTCTCAAATATTTTATCAACGCGTGATGGCTTGACGTCGACGTAGCAACAAGCAAAGATGTAGTCGAAATTGACGGCTCGCCTTGGCTAGCCTTAAGTAGGCCTATATATTATAGTTTATCGTTTTTTCTGCACTCTAAAACGCCTTGCTTTTGTAGTAATCCTAAGGATTATTATCGCTACAAGTAACTCGAGCGAGGGAAATTCAGACGAGTCTTTCTATTAGGCCTATTCATGAGTGGAATAAAATTTCTTCAGTCGGAAAGTGCGTTGAAAACTACCTAGGCTACAGACAATCCGCTACATCGCAGTATAATGTCATAGGGCCTATTAATGTTGATCTACTAACGAAAAAGTTATTGACCCGTCCATCCAGAATTTCCGCATTTCCGGTTAACTGTCGGTTTATAGCTGCTATACGTGTGAATATGCTTCCGGGAAAACGGAGAATGCGCAAAAAAGCAACCATTCAAGTGGCGATGATTGAGGGAAGTTGCAGTCTGTAATTATTACAAACTTGCAATAATCGCAGGCCTACTGATAACGGATTAAAGTCAAATTTGAAACGTAAACTAGCTATATCGTGATTTCCATTGTAGAATAATCGGTTCAATAAATGAAGCCAATAATTGACAAATGATTGATAATTGTCAAGGGTAACGAATTTCTGACACCAAATGGATTGGCGAGTTTTATTTGCGGCTTTGCATTCGCCGGTACTGCTTTTACTACGCTGGACCAATGAAAATCAATCGATCTTTGTGACAGCCAGCTGACGCCCATGCTCTGTTCGGTCGTCAGCGAATGCCAGATGTGGCTGGATTAATGATGCATAGCAGCAGCATTCGGACTGGAAAAGCATCGTATCTATTCTCACAGCTCTTACGAGACTCGTAAGTCCTGCTTGCGTAGGCCCCATACCCAGTGATATTGCCACTATAGAGCAGGACGCCGACGCTCGGGTCGTTTGCAGCAATGATTGAACCGTACGTGTATTTACAGCACCGTAAAGGCGCGTGCAGACCGACGTAACTGAACTGAACTGACGCGGTTTAGTTTTTGACGAATTGACCAATGGACAAGCAGGGCGAGTCCACTGTTCATTGGTTGACGCGTACGCGCTCGTAGTCACGTATACATCGACGCTTTTAGAAGGTTATACTGTAATGCATTACTGTTTGCCCATTGGCCAGTTCGTCAAAAACTAAATGATGTCAGTTCAGTTCAGTTGCGTCGCTCTGTACGCGCCTTAACAGATCAACTACTAAATAGGCCTATATTGTCCCTCATGCCACATCAGCTCGGCGACAGTCAACTGCTTGCTTCATCATTCCGAGTGTGCAGCGATCACGTGACACTATCTGCAGCCGTTGGCATATATCTGGACTCGGCGTCAGCATGCGTTCCCAAGTCACACGAACTGTCTCACACTGCCTCGATATTCCGAGAGCACTGACTGTACCTATAACAAGGTTCTCCACGATCGGCGACCGAGCGTTCCTCGTCGGTGCATTGTATTGTATTGTAACCTTTTGTTTCCAGCCATGTAGGGATAAACAGAATGATCGTTATAAAATGTAACCATCAAAATAAATTCCAACTATGTAACCAAAAGTAGCACAAGCTGAATACGAACGAAATTGGCCAATAACCACTTTCTGAGTCTCTGTCATAAACAACTTGATTTCTGAATACTCATATATAAACCAGCTGCAAAGCTTCTAGGAGAAAAAATAACAAGTAGTCCGCATAACAATAACGCAGAGTTTTGACAATTAAATCAACAAGCACCGGTAGCTCTACTCACGGCACAATGCACTGCCGTTAGCTGTGTGAGTAAAACAAGTCACTTCAAAGCTCGTAGGCGTATATGTCTAGTTAGTCAATACAATAATGAAAACAAATTATAGTAACAGCAATATAACAAATGAATCCAAGTTTGTTCATCTCTACAAGTTCAATTTCACAAAAAATTTTGAAACTTTACATGGTCACACTGAAACTATTATGGTGAAACTAAACTATGAACTTCTTACAATTTTAGACAACAGTCAATCTTACACAATGTCAAATTGTAGTAAAGCTGAAAACCAAATGACCAAAAACCGCATGTCTTCGAAAACGCTCATTAAACTAAACTACAGATGCTTACCGTTGTCACCAACATTTGTCAATAACAAATGGTCTTAAGCAATAAATCCTAACTAGTCTAATTAACTTTCACACTGTTTTATTAATCATTAGTGAATTTTTCCAAGTGCACAGTCAACCTGTTCAATCTCAACCTTAAACATATATGCACACAAGTAAAATAGGCTATAGAATAAGTAAAAAGAAAACATAATGAACAGATACAGCTAAAGGTTTTGTAAAGTCAAATACACATCATTACCAAATAAAGAATAAAAATAACAATGATGTCACACTTAAATGAAAGATCAATTCACAGATTATATCAAATTCATACAAAAAGTGTTTTAACAAAAATGCCTGATAATAGATGCAAATGGTCAAGAATGTCAAGGAATAAAATAACCCAAACTTACATTCACTAAAATAAGCAAAAATCTTCAATTTACACAAATGCATATTCACCATCTTAACTACCTTATAGCAGAAAATAAAAAAAACAACATGAGCAAGAACTGTATAACAGCACAAAAGCATTAATTAGAATGTTACACTGTTGATTATCACAAAGCTACACAACTTATTGCACTCTTTTGAGTCACTTATAACAACACATTAAAAGTGCAAAAAATACTGTTAGCTGTTTTACTGTAACCAAACCATCGACGAGAAACTGAATGAAAACATACATTATCTAAATAAGATCATAAGCACTGGCATGTTTTGCTGTTGATTATCCCAAACAAGGGCACTCAGCATGTTAGTCAAAAAACACTCGCGAGATAAAAAAATGAAAGCCTGCATATACTGGGTCATCCACAAAAAAGTAAGCCCCCACCTTTCATGCATTCACAATATTATAGTATTAACTAATTTTCAAAATCTTTTTACTAGCCACATCAATGCTAAACCTAAAATAGAAAACCTATTACAGATTACATCACTTCTTAGACGTGTTGTGAAAATGAAATGTATAGTTGGTTTTAGAATACTAAAAGTTACTTCGCAATGCACTGAAAATGACTACATTTCACAAGGGAGTGTAGAAATGCTTCTCGAGTGTGATGAGATTGTTAAATTGCAAATTGACTGCAAAGTATATTGGTGAAAGTATGTTAAAAATGAATCAATATCTGATGCAGTTATGACAAAATTTTAGAAGCCTACTCATCAGTGGACCACTCCATATATTTACTACTGTAGGCCCCATATGCAATGCCAATCAAAAGATCAAATGAATCACTTCCACAAATTATCATTCTTCAGCCGAGCAGCCTGGATCGAATGAATGATTTCAGCAGCAGCCTGCTGGGCCACTACACCATGCAGCGGGATATGGAAGCAACCAAGATTCAACGACTGGACTTTGACGAAGGCAACTTTAATCTCCAGCTTCACGCAGCCACTGATGTACTGCTTCGTGTAATCAAGGTCATACAAGTCGACACACAGCGACAGCTCCTTCTTCATGTATGGAACGAAAACACAGATCGGCGGTGGGTTCTTGGCTATGACAACATACAACAAATACAGTGAGAATAATGGGACGGCAGTCATGGTGCCACATTAGATCATCACTAAACAACACTCAACAAAACGGCCTAATTGCAGCAAATGAGCAAATAGCAATAAGGCAGAACAGTTTTTGGCACCAGTCGGTATTGCACAAAAATTTGCTAATTTCTTTCAGCAAGCTAACCATGTTTGTGATAACACATGTCACAGTGTGAATAAACTCACCAATGAACTACAGCAATATACTGATGGTGCTGCCAACTTGTCAAAACTTAAGTTATTGGATGTTGACACTGTGTGTAGATGCCTTGCTAAAATGAAAAGGGGCAAAGCTCCTGGAGTAGATGGAACTGAAACTGAACATCTGTTATATGCTCATCCAACTGTGACTGTGTGGCTCTGCTTATTGTTTAATATTATGTTGAAGCATAGGACTGTTCCAAGTGCGTTTTCTGATGGAACTGTTGTGCCAGTAATAAAAGATAGAAATGGTGATCATACTGATATTAACAATTATAGGGCAAAAACTGGTTACACGTTACTGCCGATGACGTCACAATGACGCTTTGATAAACAGTAATTTATATTGTTTATAAATTACCACTAAATTATTGTTCTTTTGAAGCAATCGCCGGCTGCCCATCAGGTTCATCTTCCAGCAGGATGGCGCGCAAGCATACACAGCACGCAGCACACGGAACGAACTGCTGGCCGACTGTCCAGATTTCACCACAAAGGACCAGTGGCCTCCAAATTTGCCAAATATAAACCCAATGGACTATCGTGTGTGAGGTGCAATGTTGGAGGCTTACTGCAAGCTTAAAACAAAGCCGAAAACAATCGCCGAAGTCAAGGAAGCGTTTTAGGTTATCTGGGGCAACCTGCCATAAGGACTAATTGACAAGGCTGTGAAAGACTTATCAAATTAAGCGACTGAAGGCTTGTGTTGGAG
>Ga0209454_1001414_pt1 | contig 14965 bp, 6 predicted proteins | sample WorMetHERISLAND1_2_FD_187400 | JGI IMG/M metagenome (GOLD analysis project Ga0209454, IMG submission 187400) | Marine gutless worms symbiont microbial communities from Max Planck institute for Marine Microbiology, Germany - Olavius geniculatus... | ecosystem: Host-associated > Annelida >...
AAACTAGGCTAAATATAAACAGTCATATCAATCATATCAAATCATTCAGATCACGTCTCGCGCAGCCTAAAACTGAAATACATACAGAGTTATCAATATCCATAAATTTTGTCAAAAATTTCTGTCTACGACACACAATTAAGCTAGATACAGATTAGATATCAGACATGACACGACATATGTCGCTGTATTTCAACGACGATGCAAGATAGGGCCTAGATTACTATTAATCACTAATAGGAAGTCGTACACTAGCTCTCGATTGCCACCGAATTCAATGACCTTGGATGATCCTGAACGCTAAAATAGGGATTTTATGGATATTTTTGGCGATTTAGGGCTACGAGACACATTTCGAAAGCGAACGGCGCCTATATCAATTGAGATAGACAAAGACAATCTGCATATATAATTTTCAGCATTAAACGTAAATTTAGACGGTCTAAGTCTCGATTTTCTAGGTTCAAGGAAACCTGTGCACCAGGGCATGAAAGAGCGGTACCCCCGTAAAAAGTCGTTATTTCACCGTTGTTGCGTGGTCAGTCTTTCCTGAAAACGGTTGCAAGGGCTATAGTGATGCGCTTTTCCGTCGCATCAACTTCGATGACGTTGAAAGACCCTGAACTTCCAAAATAAAAGGGCTTTATTGATTTTTGCGATCTTCAGCTGCAGTGCACAGTGCGCACACTTTAAGAATGAACTGCGACGAAATGGCTGAAGATAGACTGACAGTTTGAACAGGAACTGCTGTAGGCTTTCACGCGTTTGTTAAGTTAGTAAACTTGGTCATATGGCTGTAATGTTTGCGTGTTCTTACCATAATTTCCACACAACCAGTACCAACCTCATTCATTTGTTGTAAACATGATAATTACACTGTGTCTCAAAAAAGTATCCCTGACATTTTCGACTGTAACTTAAAAACCAATTATCAGAGTTTGATAATTTTGGTAGGCTAAAAATACTCCTGACACAACTTGCCATCAAATAACTGTTTAGTTTTCCACCTTAACCAATGTATGCTTCTGCATTACCTAGGGAAAGCAGATCATGCGAAATATGTGTTAAAATAAAAGAAAAGCTGAAAAAAACATCCACAACACAATCGATCATGCCTTGAATAAAGGTTAGCAGATGTTAATAACATTTCGCAGAAATATTTCCGACACAACTGGCTATTAAATAAATGTCTGAGTTTTTACCTCACTTAAAGTCTGCTTTTGCACTACCTGGAGAAAACAGACCAAGCATAATACGTGTTAAAATGAATGAAAAAACGTCAATAAATTCTATTATCTATTTTAATTTGTGGGCCCCAACAGCAAGTCTTGCAGAAGTGTGTTGACCAGATGAAGTTTAGGAATGTTTGCAAAGTCAATAAGCGACTGGATTGGATTGGTCTGAAGCAGAACATTATCGATACTGCTGTCAATGAATGGAGAAAGCGTCTCCTTGCCTGTGTTCGCATAGTAGGCCAACACTTCAAGCAATTTTACTGCAAGCAGTTAAAAAATGGACAACTGAATGAAGTGTCAGCCACAGTGTCAGAAATGTGAACAAAATGTGTTTTTACACGAATAGTTTTTGGGGAGACGGCACAGCCCCCTCCCCGAACCCTTTCACCGTAGGGAGGAACACTCCTCCCCATATCTCAATATCAATAGGGATTAAAGCATGAAGTGTTCGCTGCTGGCGGGTCCGTGAACGATCGCTTTTGCTAATCGTCATAAAAATACAAAAACCGGAAGGCGCAGAAGTGGAGCCGGAGACACTGAATGGCGGCAGCGTATTAGTGATAATGCGTCTGGTCGCGCATCAATGCATCTCGCTCGGCGCGTCCATTATGCGACGCCGGATGCGGAAATTGAAAAATATTTAGCTGCATGTCGGCGACGTGGTCACGCACGATCGGCGACGGAGAGCCGTCGATTTCCGGCCGGTGCTGTAAGCGTTTGGCGCCTGAGCATCGAGAGGGCAAACATTTTGCAAATGGCGCCGCAGTGCAGCGTCGCTTTACGTATTCGTCGACGGCCACTTCCGGAACTGCACGGCTGATAAATCAAACGGCAAAAATCGACCGCGCGCTTCGTGCCTGCCTTTAGCTCCCGGCGGCGCGTATCGATACGTCGTCAATGGCTGCCGTCCGTGCGTGTTAGTAAACGCTGATTTTCGTCAGTTTACGGTGAGCAATAAATAGAAACAGCTATTATCAATCGCGTTTATGTGAACGAAGAGTTTAATGATCATTGATGCGTGAATAAGTCGAGCTTCATCGGCAGGGGATGTCGATGAGTCGTGTGCATTATGATGGTCTCACTCGTGCTAACAGATAGGCTACATGACGTGCACGCACTGCACCAACGATATCAGTGAAACATGGTTAATTTAAATAATAATATTCGCTTTATGCACACGCTTTAGTAATTAACTACAGTCAATTAATAGGCACAACTTTAAACACACTAGATGAAAAAAGTACATAGTTGATCTTAAAAGTTTGAGTTCTGTTTCAGAAAATAGCCGAAACTAAACCTAAAATATTGAAGATTTTTGAAAAAGTGTTTTTACTGACAGTAAGCAGAAAAAAATGCGACAAAGTAATTATAAAGATTTCAAAATAGTTCAAAGATTATTCATAATAGTTATAACATTTTTTGGGGATGCGGTAAGATTTTAATGACATACACTTTAGTGCAAATTTATTTTTCTTGCTTTTGCCAGTGAAAAATTATAAAAATCGATCCACATTTTATCGGCCAACAAAAACAGCTCGTGTATCGCTAGCAAGCCCTCTTCTTACATTGCTAACACATATAAGCCAACATATGACTTATATTACTGTTGTAACGTTCCGATTCAATTTCAAATTATGTTTTTATGCGTGACATGTTTGGTGAAGTTGTTTCATGTATCGACCGATGGTGAAACGGTAAGCGCATTCATACATCTAGCGTGCATATAGGCCTATGTGTCGTGCGTGACGGCCATCGATGAAGTGTCGGAAATACCGCATAGATGCCGGCCCGCAGCCAGTCGACCGCAGCGACCGCGATCCATTTCCACGACAAACGACGCGCTCGCTCAGCACCACCACGACAAAATGGCTGCATAACGACATCCGGGAGACCGCGGCCTGAGCCCCGCCCCAACCCACGTGACCGGATGTAGATTAGTGAAAGCGCTTGAGGTCAATCCCTGCACTACACCCTGACCGACACGCTCGGTCGTGACAAGAATTCTGCTCCGATGTATACCCGACGAAGCAAAGTAGTCCGTCACATAACACACATAACACACACACACACGTAAAAACCGGAAAAATACGTCGCATACGCGTACTTACTTATTTTAAATTTCAACTGAAAGTTTACTTATTATAATGCATGACGTCGTATGCGTTCGCAATACGACGTACATTAGGTTAAACCGTGTTCACAGAAGTTTATGTGTCATTTTCGGAGATTTTTGACGTCCGATGATTTGATTTTTTTGACCTTTCGACCCTTTGAGTTAAAAACCGGCGCACTAACTATTTCTGCTTTGGGTATAGTAGAACGTTTACGTCAATTTTGCTTTTTGGCGCTGTTTTGTTCTAGAGTACGGAACAGAGAGTCAAACGGATGGACGGACGGGCAAAAACCGTCAGGCAAAGAATAGTTTCTGCAGTTGATTGCGTTGTTGAATTTTCGACCACTGCGTACTATTTATTTTTTTCTTTCTTTTCTTTTTATTTTATACTACTTACGAAGGCCATATGTCGCCTGCTTATGCACGATTTTAATGTTAAGTAAACCGCAGGCGACACAAGCAGCTAGCGATGCAACAGATGACTGCATCTGTGACCCGCGAAGTGCCTCTGCAGTCGCTGAGAGACGCCGGTCAAGGGAGGAGAAACCGTCTCATCGGATTGGTTGCGGTGACGCAGGCTGAGTGGACAACAACGAGCTTCTATTGCCGCCGCCGGCAACTGCATGAAACGATAGCTGAAAATCTGTCTGTTTTGGCGTGGAACGACCGACCGACCGTCTGTCGGGTCTGTCGGGCCTTCCGTCGCTGCAGTAGTCACTGAGTGAGTGAGTGAGTCAGTCCCACGGGCGACCAACTCTATCCATTTACTCATTTGCAAACGCAATTTGTCGTCGTCGTCGTTGTGACGGCGTCTCTTTGAGTCGATTAGGCCGTCAGAATTGCTTCGTTCCGCCGATGTCGAGGTGTGTAACCCGAGACGTGCCGGTGTCCCATTATAGGATCGCCCCCCAGGATAGTCTCCAACGGCCGACAATTTATCGGCAAAAATTCGACCCGCTCGCCGGCCGTCCAGGCCGGGACGAATTTTTACCGGTAAATTGTCGGCCGGGGGAGACTTTTCTGGAAGGCGATCCTATGACGGGAAGGCTTTTTTATGGAGCCGGCGATATTTTAATAAGGGGGATATATCAAATCCTTGATTATCTCCCCCGGGCGGATTTTTCATGGGGAGACATTTCTATGTGACACCGGCCCGCTAACAAGCTGCCGATGCTCTGTGCGCACGGAATGACGTCGGACTTTCTTCGGCAGAATGCACAGAACGACTTGACGACGGCACATCATTCAGAGCTATAGGCTACTTCAGAGATACGTCGGTCCCGCCGCCGGCCTGCTGCAATGTTTGCATTCAGCGCCATTTTCGTGCTCGTAAAAGTCGTAAATAAAGATTGCAGTTGTATTTCACGCGACAAATTGAACAGAACTTTGACTTCGCATACAAGGGACGCTCAAAATGTTTTGCAAGTCGATATGTTAGACTGAAAAACTTTTTACAATCTATTTACCAGTAAAATGTATGTTTCTTCTGAACACGTATAAGCCTAAAGCGGATGTGACGTCATTGTAATGTATGACGTCACAGAGTGTTAAACAGGAACGATTTAGACTGCTAGCGCAAACAGCTCAAAATTAGGCCGTTAGTTGTGTTGCACGCCATTTCTCCAGCCTGCAGCCGGATTTTCCAATATGAGGCCCTAGGACATGTGATTTTATAAGACCCCTGACAATTACCTCCATGAATTTCTTATTTGTAATTATAAATATTTAGTAGCCGAAATCTGTGCCGGCGGTAAATAGGAAAGTTTCTATTAATTACGATGCCACGTCAGGATTTGACGTTGTCAGAAAAAATGTATTAAAAGTAAAGAATGAGTGATATCCATCGCCTTTGTGAAAGGTTAAACAAAGTTTACAACATACGAGCCGAGGAGCCCTGGTGTGCGGGGGCCTGGGAGCGAGCCCCGCAGATCTACCCCTAAATCCGGCGCACTGCAATCCAGTCCTCTAGTTACTATTATCTACCAAGTTGTTCGTGACCCTAGCTTCGTACAATAATCACCTTACTTAAAGCAGACATCTGACTTACAGAAACTTATGTCTTTTTTATAAATTTAATTTTTTTCTGTAGTGTTCGCTATCCAAATGAATGACTGTAAGCGACGGCGGGACCCCCAAACGTCGCGGGCCCGGAGAAAACTTTTCCCTTTCTTCCTCTTTCGATGGGCCTGCATATAACAGTGTCGAGAGAAGGTCAATAAAAACAAGTCTGATGTTCTAAGTTTTATTGTTAGCCTGTATTGTTTGGGTCTAATGTTTCTTTTTAATTGTCATGGGCTGCCGATTAAAACTGCGTAAGAGGCGCTATAAAATTTTGATTTTTATTGATCGATTGATCCTATGGAATGTCAAACATTTGCTACAGGTGCATGTAAGAGTGGCAGCTTTGTCAATTCTCACGCATGTCGCGTGAGTCTCACGTATTTTCAGTAAACTCACGCTTCTCCGCCCGCTTTAGTTTTATCTCACACATTTCATTTTTCTGTCTATTACACGCAATTTTTGTACGGCAGCGACGGAAAATTGTTTATATTAGTCGCAACTTCAGAGCTTGAAATGCACAAAATGCTATGGCGATCGGAGCTCCGCCCCAGACCCTGCTCGGAGAGCTTATTTACAACGTTCCCCAGACCTTTGGATTTTAACGAAAGAAACGAAATAGCGCGAAAAAGGGGCGAAATGGGAGAAAAGTAACAGGAGAGGAAAGAAAGAAGAAAAGAGATAAAAAGGGAAAGAGAAGAATCGATGATCAATCTCACGCATTTTGATTTCTGGACCTTGGCAGCTGTGGAGTGGACGTAGTCCGTGTAGAGGTGGTCAGTTTTCGGGAGTGAATTGGTGACTGGTTGCGACACGATACAACAGTTTGTGCGTGTTGCGTGTGGGCACAGACGACCGATTGACCTACGAGCCGGTGCACGTAGGCAGCGACGGCGAGTCCACGGCGGAGACCTGGGCGGTGACGACGACGACGACGACGACTGCGCTTGTTCACGACAGTGTCCAACATAAACGCCGGATTTTGTGGACATCACTGTGTATGGGAGACATCACCTTTCATTCCCTCCCCTTCTTTTCATTATTCCATTTTTCTCCATTTCTGCTCACTTATTTTGACTGTGCGGATGCATTTCGCTCGCATGCATATAGGGTCGCCGGCGTTCACGAGAGTGTCCGACCAAGCGACTAACTACACGAGACAACGCAATTTATATGCAGCTGTGCGCAGTCGGCGGCGAGCACGCCACGGCGAGCGAACTGCTTCGTCGCGTGTGCGTGTCTGCACGCGTTCGGTCGAATTCTCGAAGTAACGAGATGCCGCGGCGTAGTAGTTCCGTGATCAACGTCTCCATTGGCCTAGCTGTCACAAGGTCGATGCGGCTGCCGCCGCGGGCAAAATGCGTTAAAGATTCGCGCGGAAAACGCGCCGACGAAAGCGACGATTGAGGTCGATTCTGTCAGTTTGATCTGCGTCCGCGTCGTCAGTCTATAGACCGCAGTTGCCGATATCCATGTCCGGTTGATGAATATCATTTGCAGTTTATTATTATAATGCGCCGAATGCAGGAAGACGTCACAAGTCAACGGACAACGCATGTAGTTTTCTCCCGTTGGACTTTAATAGTTTTCGTGTTCTTGCGTAATTGTTTGCTTGCTGTTTGGGCTACAGATTTATTTGCGCTGGTTGTTTGTAACGCGTGCGTGTTTTCATTTTGTTTTTGCTGTTTTTTATTAGCCTATTTACATCAATTAATGCTCACTGGGCTTCACAATGTTCTAGCCTAAAATTGTCCCCATAACTAACAAAAACATGTTATACAGGTAGCGTTTTAAAACTTGATAAAAATGTAGTCTTTCAGCTTGAGTGGTCGACTCGTCGTACCGAAAACTTGGTAATCTAACAGCATGTTCGGGTCAGACAGACAGCTAGGAGTTACCCTAATCCACCCCCTAATTTAATTCAAGCACTGTCTGGAGCTTGTATGTGCACTGAAGGGTTAATACAGTAAGAGTGTAGACTGCGTCAGCTGGCGGACGTGTCGAGTTGGCTCAGAGTCAGTCTCAGCAACTAGGCACCAGCCGATGACGTGAGTCGACTGCATGCGTCTATGAAACGCGACGACGAACGTGCTAACCAGGGAGGCTAGCCTTCCTCGCGCTAACAGCTGGAACCGACGGTGACCGACCGCAGAGCTCCAATTAGTCGCCTGCAGTTAGGATTTGTCGCCGTAAAACGCGTCGCGTCGCGTGCGTCGATCAAAGCGTCGCAGATGCGATTTGTTCCGGCCCGCCTGTTCGACGCTTCCATGACGCCGCGGCTGGCTGGGCACGGCTAAGACCGTGACGACCACCCACTAACTGCACAGGCGGACAGACAACCACCCGCACTCACACAACGACCGACCGAACGACTTAATGGCGTCGAAAATAATGCAATTTCGCCGCTGACGAAGTTTGTCATTCGCGCTGTTCATTGATTTTTGACTAAGTCCTACAGCTTGTAAAAGGAAGCAGTTTCAACGTGTTTATTGAGTGGTCGTTCTAAGAGGCCGGGCCACAATACGAGTCTTGCCCGTCCCTCCATCTGTCTGTCTGGCGTTTGTTTGTTACTCAGACGGCCTCAAAAAGTAAAGCCGACAATTTTTTTGTGCTTCCGGTTGCAGTCTGTTTAAAAGTGGAACAGGAAATATTTCATTCCAGATTTTTTCACGACTTTTTAGCTGACCGTACTTAAGTAACGGTGGAGCTATTGTGGCTAAACGGTGCGAGATAAAGCCTAGGCTGCTACTGATCACTGATATAGGAAGTCGCAGATTGGCTTTCAAATGACATGAAAATTATTCACCTTAAACGACCTTGAAGGTCAGTGCTGCAACAGCAACTGTATAGGCTGTAGTGTGTCTTCCCGAGCAAGGCGTTTATATTGTGAAAAGTATTTGCAAAACCTGCGTCCGATATTTTCCTTGTTTATTTACTCTGTAGCTATTTATGTCGCCTGCCAAAATCCACGTGCGATGTACTATCGTTCATTGTAGCTATATCGATACAGCGTTCCGTTAACATAGCGTGCATGGAACTGTGTCACCTCTGACAAATCGCTTTCTCTCGGTGACTGAAAATCGGACGCATGGGCTTCGGACGTTGGCGGTACCGTCGGCTTTTCCTAGCGATAGCTGGGCTTCTTGTGTGTACAGTATAATGTTACAAAACAGAAAAAAGTCACACACTGAATAGGCCTAGTAGCCTGCGCATTCTCTAATTTCAGAGTTTAGACTTGCGACTATCCGCATAGGCCACCACATCAAAGTAATCGCAGCATGCATCGCGCGGTTACCTTGCTACAGTAGGGTCTACAGCTTTCTCATGCACTTCACTAAGTAATGCGATTTGCATGCAATCAATTTTAAATCAGTGGTCATGCAATCGTTGCCACGAGGCCCACGATAGAGATCAAAAATATAATAAAACAAGAAACCTAGGTGTCGCTAGGGTGGGGGCCGACCGTACTGATTGTCACTGGCCTAAAAGGTCATCCAAGGTCGATGATTTTTATGTTTTGTGAAAGGCAGAAATTTTTTTTTGAGAATTTTATGCAAAAATCAAGCATTTTTGGTGCAAAATTGTCACTTGTTTTAAGATGCATTTAGTCAATAGGGGGGGGGGCGACCGCCCCCCTCCCTTCTCCCCTCTCCTCCTTTGAATCCGCCACTGATTAATAGTAACCTATGCCTTATCTTGCACTGTTTAGCCCAGTACATCCGTGACGGACAGACCTGTAGACGGACGGACGAGTGACGACAATCACGATCGACAAAGGGCCGACCTAAAGCTTAGGCTACAGCTTAGCGGTCGGCCCCCAAAAATTATTGACTCATGGAGAGCGTTCGTTTGGTGGCGTCCACTGTCGAATGTGTTTGTAAATCGACTAAGCTACAGAGTGCAGACTTCGCGAGTTTTTACGCGCGAAATGCTTCGCGCGTATCTTGCGAGCTTTGCTCGCTCTATAATCTTTGTCTTAACTATCGTCGAAGCGTCCGTCCGTTCGCGACCGTCCGTCTGTCCGTATGTCACACTCTGCAGCCCTATCAAAACGGTGCAAGCTAAAGTCACGAAATATTCACTGTGGGTCGCCACAATTATTTTTGTGACAAAATTCCGTGCCGCTGGCTCGAACGAGAGCATCAAAACGGGGTACGATACCTCCCTTAAGAAGTAGTTATCCGCGATTGGCTCAGCTAGCGTAAAGCGTGCAGTTAGGACAGACATGATCTCTATCATAACAAGTTCTGGTGACTGACCAAGACAACCAGAAATTTTCAGCATAAAATAAAACGTAGATTTTATCAGTTTAAATTTCGGCCCCCATGTTCCAGTTCTCTATACGGGAGCGTCAAATATGGGTACTTTTTAAAAAAATCTACTAATTTAGCGTGAAAACGGTTGCTGATCAGAGCTGTATTAGTTCAGACGAGCAGACCCGACGAAGGCCCCGTTTTGCATTTAAGTTCAAGGTCCAGTAAAGCATGTGGTTTATTTATGTTTACAAATCGAGTAACCGGTACTCGGTAGAGGGCGCTGGGTTGTCAACAACAACAAAGTACGTTGGAACTTACGAATAATTGGTGTTGTTATCGCAAAATAAGCGATATACAGCAAAGTGCTGAATTCATGCGGTTGTAGGGCAGTCGAGAGATATAAGAGTGTGTTTTTGATGGTGTCGATTGTTAACTTTGTTCCGCGAGAGCTCGGTTTCTTGAGGTGTCTCCGGTCGAACGGACAAGCCGGTACTAGCGCACTTGCAGTCGTGTCAACGTGTGCGTGCGCGTTCCGGTAAACAGGACGTCGATCGCAGTCGACGCTTTGTACGCGATACTGTTGTGTGAGAAGTATTTGTACTTTCTATCGGTCGTGACCGTGACAGTGACAGTGACATACAAACAGATGTAAGTTGCAGTTTATCAGTGTGATGACAGAGCTGTCGACTCGCCCGTGATGTTCACTGCATTAGCTGCCTGCGACGATAACGCATGAGATTTCACACCAAACGGCTCACCCGAACGTGGTCCGACGTCCACCGAAGGAAGATGATGTCAATGAAACTAGTGCTGTTCTTAGTAGCTGGTAATTTCTTCTACTGGTTTGCCGGTATCTCACTCTCCGGATGCCTGCTGGCAGTTTTCCTGCTTTATGTCATCACTGGAGGATGGCATTATTTGAAAGTCATAATCCGCACATTACCCAGAGACATTCGGTAAGCATCTGACAGTGCTTCTTGTACATTATTGTGATTCTGTATTGACCTTATTTTTGTATCGCTATTGCTTAGTAATTATGGTATGTGTAGTAATATTTTATACATTTGTTACAAAAGTTTTGATGCGGTTAGTTACAAAGTAGCACTGTTGAAGTTATTGGTGTATTTTGTGTTTTTTTTCCAGAGGAGCATGTTTCCTGATTGACATTGGGTCAAAAATGCGTCGGTACAGGAAGAATTGCGACACTGTTGTAACACTGTTTGAGGGTACAGTTCGACGCTATCCGGACAAAGTGGCTTTGGTGATGGTTGATGGAAAGTCGTGGACCTTTCGTGATCTTGATTTATATTCAAACATGGTTGCGAATTGCTTTCGTGAGCAGGTAGTCGTCGTGTACCACAGTATAATTATACAAAGTGCTAATTGTAAGCGCTGGACCTGTCCGCTGACTCCGCTGAGTTTACTAACATTGTTTTCAGTGATGGTCAAGTTTATTTTAAGATCTGATGTTTTCTTTCAATGTGATATGTAAGATTGTTGTATGACATAACTTTGATGTCATTGTGTCATTTGGTAACATTTAAACATTTGCGTGTTTTTAATTATTGAAATAAGATGTTAAGAGAAACTAAACTTTATTAGTTAAATAATGCTAAGCATAGGAATGTGGCTAACACGGCAGTTAAGCAGTAGCAGCGCTTAGTCTTACATTTAGTGCTTTGCATAGGAATATGCCCATCGTGTACTGTATGTAGATTATTCCTGATTGTATTTTTTTTATTTTTTATTTATTCCATTGACTTCCTCATCCAGTGGTTTTATGGAGCCTTTTCTCAATGTCCGTTATCTTCAACTGGTTTCTTTTTAACAATTTTTTTGTAATAAGTTGCCCACTTTACGCACATATGTGCCAAATGTATTAGGATACCAGAGAAAAGGACAAGGTGAAAAAAACATTACAGCTGTTAGGTAACTTATTAGTGCAGTAAAGTAAGTTTGTTTATTGTTGTTGTAAAACTGTTACTGACAGTACTCATATTCTGTTGAATTATGTTAATAGTGTTGCATATATTTTTGTTGTTTTTAGGAATATCAGAAGGGCGATGTCATCGCTCTGTTTATGGAGGCTCGACTTGAGTTTGTGGGAACATGGCTTGGGCTTGCAAAACTTGGCATTGTTACAGCACTAATCAATTTCAATCTACGGCTTGAAACTCTTGCTCATTGCATCAACTCCTCTCATTCAAAAGCTCTCATCTACAGCTCCGAACTTGCTGATGGTATGTTGTATGTTGCATGTGTTTATGTCTAATTAGATACTGTTAATTCTTTTGAACTAACAAGTCTTGCAGTTGTACAGTGAAAAACAAGTGTGTAGTTTTCTAATGGCACATCAGCATTTAGTACTACATTATAGCAGTTATCGGGGTTTGTTTAACAAATAAGTTATATGATGGCACTATTTTGTTGATTTAAAAAAAAACGAAAAGCAGATCTTGGATTTTATGCCTGAGAAATTAATGAAATGACAGCATGTAGTAGATTGGCTGGTCTTAGCCAATGTAGTCAAGTCAAGATCGGGGACCCGGGGCATTAAGTCTCGACTGTCCTGGCATGTCTGTAGTCTGCGTCCAACTCAAATGAAAAGTTATGTGAAGTTAAATTTTAGTATTGTGATTCCAGGTAACTGAAGTGTAAAGTGTGTGTGTGGCACCTGCAGCTGTGCGCGGAGTGAGACACCTGCTTGAGAACCACGTGGCGCTGTACTGCAAGGGAGACTACCAGACTGATGGAATTCAGGCCGTCCATCTTGATGCCATCTTAGGTCACTCATCTGACCTGCGTCTTCCTCACGTCAAAGATGCACAGTTTCACGGTCAGTTCTGCTAAACTGTCACACAGTCACTGTAGGTGGATTCAGGCGTACGCAGCATGTTTGGCTGAACAAGGCCCTAAAAAGGGGGCTTCGCAGGCCGTTGAATGTTTCAGAACAGCACAACATTTTCTGCCTTATGGCAGACTTCCTTATGGCATGTTGCAGGGTATAAAAATTCACTTTAAGCAGCACAACATATTCTGGCTGGGGTAGAGGACTCCATAAACCACGTACTGCATAATCTGATCATGTGATCAAGTTACAACATTACTTACTTAATTTTTTCCTTAACAGAAAATTTATGTGAGGCTCCACATTGTTATCAAACAGGTTGTAGTCAGGATTGGATCAGGCCTAGCTCCCTATTGTAAATGCTGACATATGCTAGAGAATCTTTGAATAAACTCACAGGTTGAAATTGTGAGAATTTGCCACATTATCGTACAGCTTCCATTTAAATGACTGATTTGTTGTTGTTTGTGCAATTACTGTTGTTTTCCTTGGAATGATTTCTGTTCCGCACTAAATGGACTGATTGACCAGAGAAACGGTACACAGATGGAAAGAATGAAACGTGTTACTTGGGTGTCCTACCAACATCCTCATATCTGTGACAAATGTTTCTCTGTGGCAGCACCTACAGGTGAACACTGATCATTCTGATGAAAGCAACAGTGGGTCATCATTACCATTGCAATTAGTTATGTTAAAAGTATTGTAGCAGGTGACTGGCTATAATAGTGTATTGATGATTCCTGATATTCGACCTCTTTAGTGCCAAGGCAAGGCAGTTATAGCTAACTTCATTTTGTGAACAGTGAAAATATTTTGTCAGTGTTTTGCTGATACAGGTTGTTAATAATAATTAATAGTACAATTACTGTACTAGCTATAGCAGCCTAACATTTTAAAGTACTTGTGTCTTCTAACGGATAATTGGCTCATGCTCAGTGGGTGAGCTTATCTGTTACTGTGTTGCATGTAGTATTTACCGGTTCAGTGCAGTTGTTCTTGTTTTATTTTATTCCGATGTCAGTGGTTTGCACCTGTTGATCCATGATTATGTAAATGTTTTCCTATGTGATTCAATGTTATTGTAGATAACTTGTTATACATATACACGTCTGGTACAACGGGATTACCCAAAGCTGCTGTTGTCATTAATAGCAGGTAAAGTTATTCCTTTCATTATTTCCAAATATGTCACTACACATTCTGTGTTACTTTGTGATAACTGTTTCTAGAAATTGTGCTATTTTGTGTTTGAGCTTTCGACGTGGGAAATGATGAATGTTAAATGCAGTTTGGCTAAACTGCGGTGGTGCACATACTGTTTCACTAAGGGCTACTAAACTACATGCAAGATTAGTGTAATAACTGAGCTATTATCAGCAGAATTTTCTGTTTAGAGGTCTTAATTATTATCATTTGAATTATAAGTTATGCGACAAATATGCAGTCTATGGGTGACATACTGGGTATGAAATGAATTAATGTATCATCTGTATTCTTTTAATCAAACACAGTATAACAGCTGGGTACACCTGACATTAGACAGGGTTAGTTTAGATTCGAGCACAAGGTGAAGTCAGATCAGGGGCTTGCGTTGATCACTGTTTTTCTGGTCATATTGCATTGCGCAAACATGAAAAATACTGTCAGAGTTCCATCTGTGGCCAGTCAGCGAGTGTGTTGGCTGCAGCTGCACATAACTGCAAAGCAGAATTATGAAAGCTTCATATTGTGTCATTTTGTCTTGTACATTTATGGGCCACATAATAACACTGTAGCCAGACTTTGTGCATCACTGCATTAAAGACTTGAATATTTAAGAACTGAAGGTGATGTGCGTGGTAATATGGTATAAGCTTGTTTGATGGATGATCTTGTGATGTGATTTGTCTTTGTGTCATTTATAAAGTAACACTGCAGTTTGATAATGGCAAGACGTAGGCATAATGTCATACTGTGTTGTTTATGCAGGTTTTTTTACATGTCGTACTCGATATTTTATTTCTTTAAATTACGCCCGGACGATGTTATCTACGACACATTGCCATTGTATCATACAAATGGAGGAATTCTCAGTATTGGTAACTGCCTGCTACAAGGATGCACTGTGGTCATACGCAGGAAATTTTCAGCGAGTCGTTTCTGGGATGACTGTGTGCAACATCGATGTACAGTGAGCACTGCATTATCATCGCATCAATTGATTATGACTGTTGCCACAAATTTGAGGATTGTTGTTGTTGTTTTTGTTACACTGCAACCATTCATAGGCCGCACTATATGGTGCTCCTGACTTAAAGAGAAAGACCTTAGAAAAGCCAAAATTGGTGTGAACGTGTGGCAACAAGTACTGGGAGTTTTCTTTACAATTTAATTTGTAACATGAAATAGAGCTTTTGCAAACTTGTGAGATGGTGAAAACCTGTAAAATGCTAAATTGACTATATATATATAT
>Ga0209454_1001416_pt1 | contig 14963 bp, 8 predicted proteins | sample WorMetHERISLAND1_2_FD_187400 | JGI IMG/M metagenome (GOLD analysis project Ga0209454, IMG submission 187400) | Marine gutless worms symbiont microbial communities from Max Planck institute for Marine Microbiology, Germany - Olavius geniculatus... | ecosystem: Host-associated > Annelida >...
CCTCCCCATACTGCTACATGAGAATCGGTCGAGGGAATGTCCGAGGGGGAACGTCCGCGGTTGACAGGCCAGAGGGGCTCCCGTCACAAGCAACCCTTAATTACTAACAATTACATACCACATTACTTATATATGTCATTTTGTACTGATTTAGGCCTATTGTGCGTTCGTCTTAACAGGCCCGCCCTTTTATCTGTCCGTCCGACAGGCACATGACTCAAAAAAAAACAAAAAAGTACATTAAAATTTGTGTGATAAGCGTCCCCCAGAATAGGACGGTAGCGACAAAGTAAAAGTAGACTTTCAGTTAAAATTTAAAAAAAAAAAAAACTAAGTTACGCGCGTGTCTGAATGCTAAAAGGAAGACCGCGCATTGTGTTGGCAATAAACCGGCATATTTTTCTTAAAATGTTTTTAATTTAGAACTGAAACCCCGACTGTGATGCGGCGTGATAGCTACCAGTCCGTGGTGTTCAAAGTCGTAGCTGCCGCGACTACAGATGAAACATGTGTCGCGCATGTCTCTCTCCGCTGTCCACTGCACAATGCACAATACGCAATATCAGTATTAGCATGTCATTCAGTGCTGGTATCGCGTTTCGTGACACCGACGTTAGGGAGTTAAAACTTGGAGCCCCCAAATACAAGTGTGAAACCCCTATAATACAGCCCCCAGCGGGGTCCAGGGGCAGAGCCCCTGGGCAGGGATCAGAGGGTCGAAGCCCCTCTGAAACTGAAACACTTTTGGCTTTTGAACGTTCACTGAAAACCGCAAATTTGCCCACTTTAAAAAATTGAAACGCGAAAAATCAGATACAATTTGTGTTGTCTTTTCAAACAAATGACGTCTATAGGCCGCAATACGTCATAAATTACTGTAATGAAAAGTCATAAACTTGTCCATTTTGAGTAAACTTTCCACATGTTTTTATTGTATATTTTGAATATATTTTTTTTAAACTAGAAATTTTTTTCACACCTAGCATGAGGCCCCTGAGCATACGTGAGGGCCCCTTCCGGACGGGGGATACGGGGGCCCTTCCGTCGACTCTGGTGTCATTAATACACTTGCAACTTAGAATGAGAACGCTGAAAACGCTGAAGCAGAAAACGGCGGAGGGTGAAAAATGCACGAATAAAAAAACGCAGAACTGGAAAACACAGAAGTGACAGAACCAAATTCGCGGGGGTGAAAAATGCAGAACCACCGACCGTCTATGGAACGTCGAATGTATAAAAACACCGTGTAGCCTATGCGTGGAACACGTAGACTAGTAAAACAAACGGTAGCTCGAATGCGTGCGTCGTCTGCTTGATCATCGTACGCTCAGGTGAGTCGCTATCCGAATCCGTTGCTTTGGCTCGGGCTACAGATCGCAGCCAGAAACTGCAAGCCTATTGTCGCACGTGCGTTGCAAAATCGATTTCGACGACATCGGTTTACGCACTTTCGTGAATAGATTCCCGCGTTTTTCAGTCATGCGTTTTCCATGCCCGCGTTTCCCGTTGCCCTCTTATAATTACGCACTTACGACATCGTCTGTTATTACATAAACTAACATATACGACCATGGAGAATGTCACTCTTAATGACAGACAGACAGACAGACGCACCTTGAGATCTCGTAGTTCTGAGAAGGTGTCAACGATGATGCCAAAGATGATGTTGAGACCGATGGTTGTGATGAAGATGAAGAACGAGACGTGGAAGATGACGAGAAACCCAAACTTAAAGAAGGAATTCTCAGCCGGGTGACTCACGATTTTCTACCGCATTCACAGTCGCACAGACACATTATCTCAGACCCAGCCACAGTAACAGAGTCACACGAAAAGTCAAAAAAAAACTTGTTGCGACTTGCTTACGTTACTAAATTTCTGAAACTTAAACGTTAACTCGTGAATGACCAGAAACGCTTTGCAATCTCGGAGTGACATCTGATTGGCATGCGTTTAGCCCGTCAGCTGCTACTCGTTTTCCGTTCCGCTGAGGGGAGAAGGCTAAGTTGGTCTAAGCTAAGCACGCATCCGAAGCAGCAAAACCCCAGACATCAGCGACTAAGAAACGTAGTATGAAAAAGTAAGGAACATAAATTTGCACTTTTTCGACAGACAGCTGAAAATTTCCGACGGAGGAAATTATGGGTGCTCAAAATCTCAATTGCCCCAAACTTCGTATTATCGGTAAAACATGTTCTGATATGCCAAAACAAAATGGAAATTCTCCGACAGGCTAAAATTCACGGGGGGTCCCCGCACTGACTGCCTTTTTGCCACGACGTCAAAGTCGTCAACGTCAGACGATAATGAAGTGTGCGACGACAGCAGACGTACGTCGAACATGTCGCCAATGAGTCCGTATCTGATGACAGTAATGGTGCACTGCCACAGGGTGGCGCAGTAGAGATTGTTCTCGGGGTCGAAGGAGCTGCGCAGCATGGCGAAGCTGATCAGTGCGTAGAGGTAGAATACGATGAAGCCAAGTACAGCCACCCACAGCAACGACTTGCCTGCATGCAGACGACAATCGATCAGACAATCAGTTATTTGCTCGATAAATCAAAACAATTTATGACTGAAAGCTTGCGCAAATAAAATCTACAGTGAGCAAAACGTACCAAGCTCATCAGAGCACTTAGGCAGCTTCAACAGATTTTTTAGAACAAGTCCGCACGAGAAGATAAAAATGTGCACAACAGCGGCGATAAAAACGTTCACATTTTGAAAACGACGACGGAGAAACCAAACAAAATCACTCTGAACGGAACGCCAAAAAGTAGGTAATAGAAAAGCCAGCGACACAGGAACCGGGTACCCGGCCGGGCAACCTGGCCGGGAGACAGCCGTCGTCAGCAAAGAAATTTTAATAATTATTTTACATTTGTCATATATGTGGCGCAATGACGCATAAGTCACCTAAAAGTCCAAAGTGCGTTTCTATTTCTTTCTTGGCTATCTTCTTTATTGCAATATTTTTTGTAGTCTGCGATTTTCATATCCCAGAAACAAAATGTATAATTGATACAATTCTATAAACTTTTTTACATGTTCCCGATCCTTCCAGAAAGCAGCTTTAGTAGTACGTACAAAGTACGGTACTCAGAATAGAAGAACAACGTAAGTTTTAGACGACATGTAAAGTGTAAGCCTACAAACAAATCAAATTTCCCTCGAAAACGCACTGTTTAACTTCATAAGTATGCAAATCGAAATAAAATTCTACGCTGAGCGGTGGCCGGCCGGGCATCGGGGTCTAGCGACACACGAACAGGATGCCCGGGCCGGGTGTCCTGGCATGCTCAAAGCGGCTCGTGTGTTGCTGGCTTAACTACTGCAGACTGAGCTCATTGCAACAGTCGACGACAGACATTCGACAGCTGCACCGCAGTATTCTGAGTTCGGACCAAGTCCTATATGCATTATACAACCGGTCCACTCAATGCTCTGGCTTGCTTTATCCGACTTTGTCGCCCAGATGACCGCAGACTTTTTGGCTAAACCAAATCAAGTTATTTGAGCAAAACTCACGTGACGCGGGACAACATCCGTGCTGCCACTGGGAGAATCAGTGTAGGCTGCAACGTGAAATAAAATAATAATTCGTTGAAAAAGTACCCAAATTTGAGACCTCCATATGGAAAGGCTTGTTTGAACCTAGGAGGTCGAAATTCAAACGGTTAAAATCTACGTTCTATGCCAAATAATGTATACGCATATTTTATATGTCCAGGTTTATCTTTAGGAAATTTAGAATATGCGTCGCAGCCTAAAATAGCGAAAAAGTCACTAAAATCCACTTTTTGCAGAGGTATAGGACGCAGTGAATAAAAGACTTACACGTGCTACCAAATTTTACGTGCAGATTGGTGAATTTCTTTTTGCGATAATGAACAAAAAGGATAATTGTGATGAATAAGTACTATAAAATTTGAAACGCGGAAAAGTTCAACCATGCCAGCATGTGGTTATTAGATGCACGTGGGTCTCTGCATATACGGCGATCGGTGCACGGCGGGCAGAAATGTCGCGGAATTCATCAGCGAACCTGCAATTTCGATAACTGTCACACGTGATACGACATCAAACGATAAGCCGCTGCTGAAAGACCTTTCCCAGTACCCAGCAGCAGCTATAGCAGTCTTCCAAGTCGTGTCTAGAGCGTGCTTCGCTCCCGTTTGGTTCGGTAATGAGTGACGGACGGTCATCGTACGTAGGCCACTATACGGCTCCAATGATCGCCAGTTCGGTTGGACCGTTAACATCTGGTTTGCATATCGGCCGAGTGACATTTGGTCAGATGGGATCGGACGTTTTGGCGTCGTCAGTATAGCGAGAATGAGACCGCCACGGCCACGGCGACAGCAAGACAGGGCAGTCGGTCCCCCAGTCCGTGCTGCTGCTGCTGCTGCTGGCCCATGAGCGATGGGCGCCTGCCGATGACGACGATTGACCCCGAGGCGATCGACTCTGTCACCGATTACACATTCAATCCAACTGTTTCTAGTCCTACCTATACGCCAGCCAGTCTGAGATTTAATTCGCCCGTCCGCCGTTTATCACCGACGCCAGAAAGACGCACGCACCGAGACAGTGTAGCCCGGTCCTCTGTAATAATTTTAAGCTGAGGCAAGTTAGTGCCACGTACGTACGTTTAGATTAAAAGTTCTGGCCACGTACTAGATACCAGTTCACTGACTCAGAGTATAACACGGTACACATTTTATAGTTGGAAAAAATCGGAATGCCGTAAACAAACGACAACCTATTATAAGGATATAATGCACGATGCAATATTATAGGCCCCTCTAATTTATAACAAACGTCTTGATGTGATGGACGAAACAGCATATACAGCAAAATGATGGTGCTTGCATTTTCACGAGTCAGAAGATAGCTTAACTGAAGGAACAGAATATGAGCCGGTGATTGGTGAATTTAGAAGTTAAGCTACTTGTATAGCAGCATACGGTTTTTTATACAGTAGGTCAAATTACTAATTATTACGCAATAATGAATAGATTTTCTGCACGATATCACGCTCTGCGATGCACCTTATTTTTTGCTACGCCACAGGAGCCTATATTAAATAAATGTTTGAGTTTTTTAATACAACGTAATTAATAAAGTTTATTTCGTAATTTATGTCTCTTTTCACTGTTCTGTTATTACTCTTTATTGCTACCGTTATCGTGAATATAGATTTACAAAATGACGTAGCGACAACTCGTCTGCAAGCATGCACGCCTGACCACCGGAAAATATCTTGTGCGGCGTGGATGACATATGCATAAACTGCGTACCGAGGAAAGGTCGTGACCCCGGATGCAAAGCGGTGGCGCGTATGGCAGAAAAATGTCATCGGTGAGTCTGCAGGGTGGATGCGTGACGGACGAACGGACGCGTATTTCCTGGATGCCAGGGCGAGCCGGTGTCCCATTATAGGATCGTCCCACTCCCCGGCAGAAAAGTCTCCCCGGCCGACAATTTACCGGCAAAAAACCGCCCCGCCCGACGGCCGCCCGGGCGGGACGGATTTTTACCGGTAAATTATGGGCCGGGGAGACTTTTCTGGGGAGATCCTATAACGGAGAAACTTTTTATGTGAAAGGTAATATTTTAATAACGGGGAGACATATCAAATCCGTGATTATCTCTCCCGGGCGGATTTTTCACGGGAGTAACATTTTAATGTGACACCGGCGTCGGATACAGCGACACACAGGCACACCGCGCGATGCACTAGGCCTAGAGGCACCTGTCGTCGTCACCGGCGAATGGCGTCACATCTGCTGCTAGCAGACGGCATAGTTTCACCTTACATGCAGTACATGCTGCAGCATCTGCATTCCACGTCACGATCCCATGCCGTAACTTCATATACGTACTACGTACAGTCCTTCCCTAGTCACAACGGCAGCGCTGCAGATTTCCGTTTCCTCTCTTAGCCTTCAGCCAGACACCAGTTTAGTTTGCATTCAGTAACACACATAGTTAAACAGCATTTAACTTATGCGTTAAAAACGAAAAAAAACCTTATAAGATCAAAGTTAGTAGGCTAATTTAAAAACAACCTTATAAGCCTACGCAATGAAAGTAATTTTTTTTAATAAATAAAGTTTTTAGTTGAAGCCAAGATGTTCTAAGATTTGACATTTTCATAAAGTTTGATATTTGACTGCGTGCATCAGCGCCGCGATATAACTATCTCTGAAATAAGTATGAAAGTATAATGATGTAGCGTGAATGCCAGTTAATATGTCGAAGTTATTTGGACAATCTCTGCATGACGAGCTATACGTTCGTGATGACGTGTCGTCTGCCATCTCTGCGCAACGAAAAGTCTATATGAATTGAACTACTTTACATTACTAAGAGCTACATCATCTGTCGTGTGACGCTGATGGGTGCTATTAGGCTGCTAATTGGCCGCGTGTTGACGACGTCAACGACGAAGCAGACAGGCGCCCGCCCTCAAAAAGCCCTTTCACCGCGCTGCGCACATTTTATCCGTCAAATCATGACATCTTTGCCTGGCTGGCCGCGGTCGAAATGTTGCGCCGCCGTCGTCGCCGCCGCGTTTTTCCTTCTTCGCGCCATCACGACACTACCAGTGACTAGTGACCGAGTGACTGGCAGCTGCTGCAGCTGGCCTGGAAGTCGCTCACATCACGGGCACAGATATTAGCGGCGCCATTTAGCAGCAGCAGTTGCCTCGCCCAGGCGCCAGCCGCACGCACACACAGTGGCGTAGCTTGAAATGTCAATTGGGGGCTCGTCTACCTGCCCCTCCCTTATTTTTTTCCCTTTGTTACTTCCTTTGCTTTATCTTCGCTCCTGACCTCTGCACTCTATTTTCCTTTTCTCCCCTTTTCTCTTCCCTTTCTTCCCCTTAAAAGTAGGATTTCCTTAAATCCGGCTAATGGGTTGGGAAAGCGCTGTGAGCTCCCCCCCAGCGGAGTCTGAAACGGAGCCCCAGCCGTAATTTGGCGCATTATAGCTTTAAAATATGATTATTTCGTGGTAACAATTTTAATTCTTTTCCCGATAATAAACTGACCACATTGGTAAAGTTAGTGCAGTTTAAACTATGCTTTTGTCTTGTCTGGGAAATTGAAGAGCCGGGGCCCCTTCCCCCTGACGGCGACAGCACGCACGCACACACTGCAGGTGCTCTATGCGCCCGTACTACGTACGTACGTCGTCGCTGTCATCGAATGCTTGATGAGGTCATAACCTCGCTTCTGGTTCCGGGCGGGCTCGGTCTTGACGCGCAGAGTGACCGTCGCGAGGAGTGACTGGACACGGATTAAGATGGAATGCAGCATTAGGCCTACAACAAGGCGGAGGGATACATGCCGTTTACATGGCGCCCGCCTTCTCACGCAGACAAACGTGCAAATCGAGAAAATGCAAAATGGCGGAACATCTTAAATTCAAACGACAAATTCATTCAAAATGCTGATTAAATATTTATTTCAGTGCAGAATAAAGTATAGCAAGCAAATCTGCATGTTATTGTCGCCAAAATAAATTTAGCGCTGTTGCCGAAAACTGTAAATAAGCAAGTAAGTAAGTAAATAAGTAAGTCATAAGTTCTTAAAATGTCTAATGCGTTAGAGAAGTTTGTTATTGCCGATTTTGACCAAAAAATTTGACGGCATATTGCTCCTGTTGAATTGAGTTTCTAACGTATTCTATAATGTCTAAATACGTGTTGCGAAAGCTAATTTAATCATTAGCATTTTTGAGGATTTAATAAAAAAAATTAGGGACGGAGGCTTTGCACAGACGAAGAGCAACTAGAAGATGATAATGTTTTTATGTCTAAGCAAGAACATCCGTAGCAGATGCGAATCGGTCTGATTCGAGCGAGGAATGTAAACAGTCGATGAGCGTGATCGTTGTATAGGCTATGTATAGACTAGCACTGTAACGTGTTGGCGATGTCACTGTTCCATGCGGCCATCAGAGGTCCAGGTTGCTTCGTGTTACACGCAACCGCCGGTCACTGTACGGTCATTGCAGAGCGGTCGGTCCGGGTCAGGTGGCGTAGACAGGGAAAGGGAAAAGGCCCAGCCCTCCTCCCCAATCCTCCAGACAAAACATTAAGCATGCGTTTAAACTGCACTAAATTTGCCAATTAGTCAGTTTATCATCGGGAAAATAATTAAAATTGTTGCCACCAAATCTCATCTTTTAAAGCTAAAATGCACCAAATTCGATTTCGGCTAGGGCTCCGCTTCAGACCCCGCTGGGGGAGGGGGAGCTCACAGCGCTCCCCCAGACCCTGTAGCCATACATGTATTTTAAGGGGTCTTATTTCTAAAAAGAGGAAAGAAAGAGGGATGGACAATGGAAGAGAAAAAAGGGGTAAAAGAAGAAAGACGGAGGGTAGGGACTAAAGGGGGAAAGGGAGGGAACGAAAAGAGACGAGGCTCCTCCCAATTGAAATTTCTGGCTACGCCACTGCCGCCGGTCACTGTACGTGTCTGGGCGGACGGTCAGTCGATGAACAACGCTGGCTCGCAGTGGCGCTGACGGAGGTCAGAAAATCTGGTCGGGTTAATAATTTCATCTCCGCAGACTCAGACTGGTGCTGGTGCATAGTTGCGTGTCAGTTGGAACGTCTGCAGTCTGCAGCGCCGGACGCACGCACGGACAGACTGTTCCGCCCGTCCGCCCGCGTACGTTCGTCAAAATGTCAAACATTTTGACGTCTTTATGACAGCTTCCGTTATAGACGAGTAGGTCGCCCGGCCGGCTCATCGCTAGCTGGTTGCCTGTATTGCGATACTGACCACCCGCATGTCCAGTCCACAACCGCGCATACTTTCGACAGTGCACCGCGACGTAAACAAATAGCTTTCGATTGTAGATCATTAGGCCTACGTTCTGGTCAGTCGCGGTTGACTCCTGCGGCGGCGGATAGCCTGTAGTCGGACGATGTTGCAGAATTAGGCTTAGGCTACTCCTTGCAGTTGCAATATCACGCCTTCATTGACATCGGTGCACTAGATGCGATTTAATTTCTTTGAAGTTATTTACTACTATTGTCATTAGTTATGTGCTTCAAATAGAATTATCTTGAACGGCATTGTGCCAAATGCACACTTTCAGTACAAAATAGGTAGGCCTATCGTACTAGATGTACAATTTGTGACTTCATTCAGGTGGCATGCTGACTATTTCACCACAAACAAATGTATGAACCGTATACATTGTAAACCGTCACCGCATCTACAAGAACTGTCAGGAAGTGCATGGTGATCCATCGCATCCATTCCTATGCATATGCATGCATGAATGAATCGTCAACAGATAAATAATCTAAACCGAAGACGTGCGTTGAAAATAAAATCTCGAGTCAGCATGCACGATGACCGACTGATTTGCCGATTGAGTAGTATAATGTCGTGGCCGTATCTCGAGGGACGTCGTCGAATGTGACGCTACAGTATTGTCTGCATGCAGCGCGGTCGGTCAGTCGCGTGGCCTGAGCCTGTGCATTGTGGATTCAGCGCCTGCATGTCGCCACGCGACACTCGCTCCATCGCTGCAACTCCAAGCCCGTATAGAGCTATTAGGCGTGTTTTATTAATGCTGTCCCTTGGTGGTTATTAAGCCGTGGTCATCGTAACTTAGACGTATGAGCTCGTATCTCAAGTCCAGCGGCGTTGTGTCAAACTGTAGCCTGTCCTGAAAATTCGCTCCAAAAATTTGGGGTTGAAATCTGCATTTTGAAGGAAGTTGGGAGCAAAACTAAAATTTTGAGCACAATAATATGCTTCATGAAAAATTTACAGTTTACTATCGGAAACTTGCAAAATTTTCTGCCCAGCCCTGATCGTTCAAAATACAGATCGACTGGAAAGACCACATAATTATACGACTGGTAAGTTTACAGTGATTAGAAATGACAGGCGATTCAATGACGGAATCATCTCAAAGTTTTCGTCGCGTTGCTACTGCGGTATAATTTGTAGCACGCGCGCCGCTGTCGCTGTTTAATTCGTCTGTCATCCCCACGGATCGACCACCGCCGCATTGCGTCTGCCCCCCCCCGTGGGCAGGGTAAAACCCGTGCATGCAGACGGCCCAATAGGGCGGCGTCCATCGCACTAATTTGACAGTAATTGTTTACCGTTATTCATAAGTCCGTCTCGTTCATCGACGCGCGTGGCATTAATCGCGCCAATTGACGACGTAGTTTTTGTGGATTTGCCATTAGCGCACTCGATAAGTTCTAGCGATCGACAGCGTCTTTGAAACTTTTTTAAAAAAAAACTGCAGTTTTAGTTTCGATTCAAGTGTCCTCATTTCTCATGCACCAGCGTTTTGTAAACGTGTACATTCAATCGCTACACAGAGAAATTCTATGTCATTGTTACTACACGAATTGCAGCTCATTTTTTAACTTTCATTGCATGATAACCTTATGATAAAGGTTGCCGAATGTAAGCCTAATCAATCAGTAAAATCTATTTGAAAAATTTGGCGGCACAAAATCTGGATCAAAATTATCATGGACTGAACGAGAAAGACGTTATCATTAAACAGGGTTAACATTCGCTTTTGGTAATAAAAAATTGTAAATAAAGTTTCGAGTGTGTGCGGAAGTGTTTTCGATGGTAAAAAATGGCTAACATAGGCTAATGGCTTGAGTCGATTTGAGATTTTTTTCTGCAGTATCGTTTTATGAAACACGGTGTCGGCCCGCCATTTCGAAAGGCCGCCGCATTAAGGGTAGGGTTAGGAATGGGACTAGGGTAACGGTAAGGGTTAGGGGGTCAGTTTTATAGTTAATGTAGCCGGATACGGTTTAGTCGTCGTCTAAAACAGGTTTTTGGCTGCCGCTCGAAATGGCAGACCAGAATCTGAAAGACAGACTTGGACAGTTATAAGAATAATTCTTGCGGTTGAACAGCGGCGCGTTTCGTGCAAGACAGCCGGTTGACGTGGGACAGATTGCGATGTGTTGGCATGCTTGTCTGGCGGCTCTGGCCAGTGGCAGTGAATTATGGCTTGACGATGACAGTTGTTTTATGCCATCATGCACGCACAACAGCCGTCCATCCATCCACCATCGGTCAGTCAGTGTCACGGCTAAGTACGCCAAACAGCAGTCGTTCGCGACAGACTTTCACGTCAGTCATCACTTGTCGTGGCCATCAGCCCGCTGCCGAGGCCGAGCTCTGCTGATGCAGTAGACATATATATCCGCCGAATATTTATCGTCGTAGCTGTTGGACGGACGGACGTTCGTCGCGGTTGTTCGCTCAAGTGGTCGATATGACTTGCCATGCGCCGCTTGCTTTGGCTGCGTGATGCATCGGGGACTAAATTACTGCACGTTATTGGCTGCAGCACAGAGTAAAGATGCTTTTCATTTATTTAAATATGGTGTCATTGTCGAGATGCGAAATTCGTGGACAGTATTGATAGCTAATGTTACTACTACTATTGCAGCACACGGTGTACAATGATTTTACTTTTTACTGCATTTTCAGCCAAAGTTTGCTTGTGTATGCCATTCTCCGTATCTGTGCATCCCATTGCGAATTAAGGATGCATTATCACAGCACGCAGGACTGAGATTGAGCTGTGATAACTTTAGTATAATGCAGTAAAGTACAGTGTATCGCACTCAAACTGAAAGCCTTTTCGGTTCCGTGCTCACCAAAACAGTGAGCAAGTTGCTAATCTACAATATACTAGTCAACTTAGCCTCCTACCCTCAGTCAGACGTCAAATGAGAAGCCTAGTAGATTAGTAGCAGTAGATTACAGATAGTGGGTGTCGTGTAAGCTACGGTCAAAAGCTTATGTTAGAGGTGTGCTATGTCTGCTAGCTGCACCGTGAGTTTACACGATACACTCACTGCATAACAATGTGTTGTTTCTCACGGTGTGGTTTTCGACTTTTAGTCCAAATATGATTGAATCTATCTCTTAGTTCACGACAGCGTCCTGGCACCGACGCCAAAGCGAAGCCCCCAAAGTATCTCACTCCGCACATTCGTCAGTTCCCTCCGAATCGCACATGTCATGGATGGGTCTATACTGCTGCAAGCCGAGTAACTTTTAGGCTCGAGCCTCGAGCTCGGCTTGTCATACGTCGACGCTGCATGGGAGAGACTCGTCTCGGACTTGAGATGCGGGATGCGCGGGTGACATGTTAAATGAAGCGTGTTTACATGCTCAGCTGTCGCTGCAAATCATGATCGATACATCGGCGATGATGAGTCGCTGTAGCAAAATGTATATCTCCCGCTATTACCCGTACTGTTACGTTGACGGTATTCAATCGGCAGGGGTCGGTTCAATATAGTGTGAACAGCAGCAGTAGCGGCAGAAGTCAACGCAGATCATAATAGAAGCGGTCACGATTTGACGCTGCGGGATGCTGCGAGTAGGCAATAGAGTTGACTGGGCCTGGTAAGGTTAGCCTATACTCGCCGCTCGCTCACAATAATTGTATTGAACTCGAAAGCATAGAGGACGCCCCATGCACGTCGCTTTGTTCCCCATCTGACGTGGGGTGCCGACATTGAAATCTTTTGCTAGCCGTGTGATTGAATAAGCTTGGAGTCCACCGAAACAGAGAAATAAAAAAATACAGGACCAACCAAAAAGAATAACAAAAATAAAAATGCAAAACCGGAAAATACGGAACGAAACTTATTAGTCGAATCACGGTGTAAAAAGCTATGAATTTCATCAGTGGTTCAAACACGTACTTAACAGATTTAGGCTTACTGCCCCAAACTGCAGCAGTTTTACAGTAGTTGCAGCAAAATAGTGCTGCATGTTTGTCTTAACGGCAAAAATACGCTGCAGGTGAATTATACTCCATGCTTTAGGCATGTTATTTAATTTTTATCGACTTCGTCGTTCGCCACATGCAGTTGACCTTTGCATATAAAAATAATACACTGTTTTTACCAGTTTTAAATGTATAATTTTAAAAGTTATTTTTTTCTACATCGAATTTGCTTGAAAAGTGAGATTCTTTGCCACTTTTCTTAGCTTTCCCATGTAGCGCACTCATCGTCATCTCTGCAGTAAAACTATACACGGATGTCCTTAAGCGCGTGAGACTGAATCCAGGCATGCTGATTTTTCTCCGTCGATGATTTCCGATCCTCGGGAAAGAGCAGAAAGGGGCTAAGTTTCACCGGTTGAACGGCGATTGTGCCAGGGATATCGTATGGCCTGGCACTGCACCGATTGAGTTCTTGTGCATTATATATGGCAAGTACAGCTGCTGCTGCTGCTGATGTTGGTGAAGCGAAATACTCGTATTGTGCAGCTGATGAATGGTTAGCTTAAGATATTGGTCATTACGTTCCTTGCTCAGTTAATATGGATTGTTTATAGAAATAAAAACCATTTGGCGAAACAAATATGGACAAGTGTTCCGAAGTCTGTGAACAAATTTAAATTGGGAGTAAAATTACGACTGCGCATTTGTAAAACGTAAACATACATTTTCTGAAGTCTCAAGTTTGTGTACCGATATGTCGAGAAACACAATCGCCGTGATGATTACCGCTGTGGTCTCCAAGTTTTTGCGATCCATCATTGACACATGACGATCACTAGACTACTGTGAGTCGATCTTTCAGTTGCATTATTTGTACGCGCATGTCTGTGCAATTCATCAGCTCTGTATATAATCTTACTACCTCCCGTCAGCATGTACAGTAGCCCCGCCGTGATCCGTTTGCTCCAACTGTCGAAATGTGTTTTATCGCTAAGTTTATGTTTATTTCGTTTCGTCTGTCAGAAGCAGGCGGTGGGTGGGAGGAAGGACTGAGCGATCACCTTGTTATCCCGTTATCAGTTCGGACTAACGCTCCGCGGTCTCAGGCTTCAAAGCCCGACTGACCGACCCTATAATCCGTCTTTATTGTTCAAACGATTACTCCGGGCCTATTTCGCTGGCCGCGCCGTCGGCTCTGGAATTTATTGACGGGGTAATTGGAGATTGTGTTTACCTCTCTGAGTGGCTGGCGAATGGTGTGACCAGACTGCTTGAGTGGCCGTCGTGGGGACTTTAGCCTTCCGTGTAAGTCACGACTTTGTCGCTAGCGCCGCCTATCACCGCAGGCATTTGCAACGACCGCTTTATCGGTTGAAGAATGCGGTTGAAGAATATGGGAGCACCGCCGACCGCGAGGACCAAGAACGACGTTCGGACTTTCATCGCCTTCACTAAGCTGGCACTTAAGACCGTCTTAAGACCGCTGTCGTACATAACCCGATCTCTATCCTGTCTTCCCGCGAGCATTTTTTGCTCGACAGCTATGGCGACAACGCGCTACGTCGATGTGATGTCCCTGCAGTGCAGGTGTTCTCTGGTAAATGACTTTGTAGTTATATTATTGAAGAGGATTTATTTGAAGAGGAATGATTGCTGATAATCGCACGACGCACACCAGGCTTCGAATTTGTTTAGCCCCATTTTTTAGAGTATAAACAGCCATGAATGACATGGAACGTACTCTATGAGTTTAAGCACATAATGCGAATGTTTTGTGGAATGTTTACGTTTCAGTTGATCAGTAAACGGCATGGGCTACCGATACCCTTCTAAAGCTTGCTTTAGGACATCTTGAGTTCCACTATTTGCAACATGGACTGACGCAAAAGTACAAAACACAGAAATTTCGCTTACACACTGCAACGCCGTAATTAGCTAATAGTTCATAAAAATCTGTTAAAATGGGAAAAATCACTTAGAAAAAAGGAACTGGTCAATATGCCATTGAACGTTTTCTATAGCTTAATGCATAATGATTAATCACGCATTTGCATGAACGATACGAAATTGAATTAATAGAAAAGCATAACGTCGATTGCGAATAATCGCAGTTTTCGTAGAAGTCGAACTCTGGAAATGTTCTAATCATTCTTATTTGCGATAACGTGGTAAATAACATAATAAATATAACTATAAACTAT
>Ga0209454_1001417_pt1 | contig 14958 bp, 21 predicted proteins | sample WorMetHERISLAND1_2_FD_187400 | JGI IMG/M metagenome (GOLD analysis project Ga0209454, IMG submission 187400) | Marine gutless worms symbiont microbial communities from Max Planck institute for Marine Microbiology, Germany - Olavius geniculatus... | ecosystem: Host-associated > Annelida >...
TTTTTTTGGGGGGGGGGGGGGAAAGGAAATAGGGGCGATACTTGCCCAAGGCTACGAGGCGGCACCCACCCAAGCAGCCCACAAATCACTCTCTCTCACCTTACAATATAATAAAATCATTTTATTAAAAAACTCCACATTAAAATATTTCTGATAAAATTTATTCTCTAATTTTCCGTTCGGATTCTATCTCTTCACGGGTCACTCCTTCCCGCATCTCCTTCTCCACCCTCTTCTCCCTTTACCCTACAAATAACCATAATCAACATTAAAATTATTTTAATTCTAGTCTATAGAACTGAAAGCTAATACTCAATAGCAATGATTTTGTAAATCAAAGATAGATTTCATCTCAGTCCTTATTATGTCACAACAATTCTTTTTTTTAGTAATATCTATTCTTAGTATAAACATCCAAAAAACTTAATAATTCTTTTAACCACTGAAACACATACAAACGTCTAAAACCAACAGCCCAAAAGAATATTAAAGTAATGAACAAAACCCATAACAACAATTTCTAAAGATCAACTTAAAGCATGACCTTTATAATTCTCATACTTTTCTTTACAACTTTATTAACACTCATCTCCCGACAACAATATATCCTGCCAACATTATTATGCTTAGAGGGAATAATATTACTTGTAATATTATCAATATTATTCAACATAAATAACCAGTCTATCCCCATAAGCTCAATTATAGTAATCATACTAACTATAAGAGTCTCCAGAGCAAGTCTAGGCTTAAGATTACTAGTAACAATAAGACGAAAAGAGGGAAACGATTCATCATTAAGCCACTTATCTTACATATGTTAATATTAATAATTATTGAAACAATATTAATTTCTGTACCAAAACTCAAATACACCTGAACAATAAATATCATAGGTATCTTAATAATAACTCTCTTTACCCTAAGCCATTATCAATTAACAGATTTCATTTATAATTTGTCAAAAAATATAATACTAGATTCTTTAAGCCTCTCAATAATAATATTATCCATATGAATCGCCATAATAATAAACCTAGCAAGCTATAAAATAAAAAAAAGCAAATTGTTCCTAATAAACACAATATCACTACTTTCAATTTTAGTTCTATGCTTTCTAATAAATAACTTCTTTACATTTTATATTACTTTTGAAGCATCACTCATTCCTACAATCTTATTAATTATTATATGAGGATACCAATTTGAACGAAAAATAGCAAGACTATATATCATGCTATATACAGTACTAGCATCCCTTCCACTATTAACTATCTTCTTAAAAATACTAAATACAAATTTTACTATAAAATTTTATATACTAAACTCCCTACCTCTAACAATAAATTTTTACATTTCATGGGCAATACTAATAATAGCATTCATAGTTAAACTACCTCTATTCTCTATTCACATATGACTACCTAAAGCCCATGTTGAAGCCCCAGTAGCAGGATCTATAATACTAGCAGCAGTACTATTAAAATTAGGCGGATACGGTTTAAGTCGTATAAATATATTGATTAAAAAACAAATATTTTTAATTTCATACACACTTATCTCCATTGCAATTATCGGAGCTATCATCACTAATACTATATGTATACGTCAAACAGATCTAAAAGCTCTAATCGCCTACTCATCTGTAGGCCACATAGGACTAATAATCATAAGATGTCTATCCAATATAAAATGAGGACAATATGCAAGACTAACCATTATAATAGCCCATGGTTTAACATCATCACTAATATTTATACTAACCAACTTACTCTATGAAAAAATTAATACTCGAAACATTATATTAACAAATGGCTTATTAACAATCTCTCCAACCACTTCATTAATATGAATACTCGGAATCTCCATAAATATTGGTCTCCCCCCAAGCCTAAATTTAATAGGAGAAATTACTGCCATAATATCATCATTCCTCATCTCTAAATCAATAATTATTTTATTTATAGCATCAAATATATTAACCGCAGTATATTCACTATACCTTTACTCCATAATCAATCACGGCAACCAAATAAAACTCAACAACCCAATAACACTAATATCATCAATCAACCTAACTACCTCTTTTTCGCACATCTGACCCTTAATCATTATAATAATCATTCCAATAAAACTCATACTATGATGTTAATACTATAGTTAATAATAATATTAAATTGCAAGTTTAAAGAACACTACCAGTGTGGTATTTAAATAAGATAAGCTAAATAAAGCTATTGGGCTCATACCCCAACAATGAACAATCTCTTATTATACTAGTTAAATCTGGCTAAAATATTAATTATCGTAATTTATTACATGATAACAACAACAAAATAAAATTCAGTAAATAATATTAATCAATCCTATCAAGAGAATTAGAAAATACCTATAAAGATAACCAAATTTGTGCCAGCAGTTGCGGTTACACAAAAAGCTTAAATTAATATAAAAGACTACTAAACTGTGCTATAAAAAAATTCTGGGTAAAATCTGCAATTTACGAATCACAAGCACAATACAAAATAAAATGTAAACTAAAACAAGGATTAGATACCCTTCTATTTTCATCATATCTTCACAGTCGGTTAATAAAAACCATCGTTTTAAATCCAAAGTAATTGGCAGTATTTTATACAAACAGGGGAGTCTGTTACTTAATATGATAATCCACAAATATCTTACCATATCTAGATATCAGTCTATATATTGCCGTCTTACCTAATTCTAGAAATTAGGTAATCAATAACTAAATCTTACTTCAGGTCAAAATGTAACCAACGATATGGAGTAAATGGACTACAATTAATTAACTACACCAATATGAAAAAAAGAAAGAACTTGTCAGTAATAAATTTTAATTATATATTTATCAAATACAAATAAAATATGTACATATCGCCCGTCACTCTTACCGAAAGGAAAGATAAGTCGTAACAAAGTAGATGCAGTGGAAACTGTATCTTAAAACATAGCATAATTATAATGCTTTCTACTTACTCTAGAACAATGACTATTCTGTTTTAATTAAACCTAATAACATTCAACCCATAAGCTAATATAGCATAGTCAAACTTGTAAAACAAAATAATTAACCCAAAAAAATAATTAAACTATGTACCTTTTGCATCATGGTTATACAAGTAATCCCTACTATAGTAAACTCGAAACCTTATGAGCTGAAAAACTATTGTTCAGAACTAACTATTACTATGTTACACTATTATAAAAATAACTTTTCAGGAGCTACATACCTACCGCATAAGAAAATATCTAGTTATTTTTAATATTATCTAATAAAGTAATTATTAAAATAAACTACAATAATAAGAGGATAAACCCTTATTATTTAGCTAACATAAAAATAAATTAAAACAAAATAAATTTAATAATATCTATTAATAGTATATCATAATTACTAATAGCATAATAACAAAAATTCATTGCTACAAATAAAAAATAACTTGTTATAATAAATTACAACAATTTAACTATGTATAAATAAGTATTTTATATATTATTTTATAAGGAACTCGGCAAATCCTAAGTCCAACTGTTTATCAAAAACATAGTTAAGAGAAAATCTTCTTAATAATTTCTGCTCAATGTCACAAATAAATAGCCGCAGTATTCTAACTGTGCTAAGGTAGCATAATCACTTGTCTATTAATTGTAGACTAGAATAAATGAAAAAATGAGACTTCCACTGTCACATAAAATAAAGTATAATTTTATTCATAGGTGAAGAAGCCTATATACCCCTGTAAGACAAGAAGACCCTACGAAGCTTAAACTAAATAAATTAATAAAATTTACAAAAATTTTACTGGGATGATAAATATATACCAATCAATTCTTATTAATTAGATAAACAAATCTATGCAATGAACCAAACCAATGATTACTGAATAAAGCTACTCTAGGGATAACAGATCAATTTCTTTCTAAAGTTCATATTCAAAAAGAAGATTGACACCTCGATGTTGGCTTATAAAAAAATTTGGAGAAAAAATTAAAAATAAAGGTTTGTTCAACCTATAATTTATTACATGAGCTGAGTTCAGACCGGCGCAAGCCAGGTTAGATTCTATCTACAGCATAAATAATTTTCAGTACGAAAGGACCAAACTTATATAATTATTATCTATAATAAGTTGACAGAAATATGTATATAATTTAGGATTATAAAATAGGAATACCTACTTATTATAGATCTTACAATATGACTTCTAATCATCCTAAGGGAATTAATCCAAGATCTTTATGAAAAGAATAAAGTAATAATACTAAGAATTTTAATTTTATCCGTAATAATAGTTATTTCATCCACTAACCTATTCACAATATGAATATGCCTAGAGCTAAATTTATTCTCATTTGTACCCCTTCTATTAAATAAAATATCTACCAATGAAAGAGAAGCATCAATTAATTACTTTCTAGCCCAAACTTTAGGCTCAACAATATTTTTACTATTCAGTATAATACTATTTCATGCCTCTTGATTAATAAAACTAAACATAACTTTACTAATACTTATCATTCTCTTAAAAATAGGGGCGGCACCTTGCCACTACTGATACCCATCAACTATAAGAATGATTAGATGAATAAACTGCTTTATTCTATCAACTTGACAAAAATTAGCACCCTTAATCATTTTATCATACATCATCTGTTTTAACCTAAAATTACCCAATTTAGAAATCATTATCTCCTTAAATGCTCTCACCGGAGGCTTAATTGGTATAAGACAAACACTATTAAAAAAAATCATAGCTTATTCCTCAATCACCCACATTGCATGAATATTAAGAAGACTACTTATTAATAAACCCTATTTATCAATCATCTACCTATTGCTATATTCTATAATCACTCTTCCTTTATTTATCTTATTTAACATTGTGAACAATAAAAAAATCGACGATCTATGAAATAAGTATGAAAACTCAATATTAACAACAACAATATACCTATTTATATTATCTACCAGAGGCTTACCACCCCTAATAGGATTTATCCCAAAACTAATAATAATAAACTTATTAATAAAATACTCCATTCTCTCCACCATTATATTAATTGTAGGATCCCTAATAAATTTATTTTTTTACTTAAACATTGGTCTAAATGCTATATTAACAGACCAGTGCATCGCTCAAACAAAAATAAAAAATCCCCCCCAATTATGAATACTCAATTCTTTACTTATTATAAGCCTCTTAAGTATAGTAATAATTATACTATATGCGCTGACTATACTCATCTAACCACAAAGATATTGGAACCATATATTTTATCCTAGGAATTTGATCAGGTATTATAGGAACAATAATAAGAATAATCATCCGTATAGAACTTGCTCAACCCGGACAATTTTTAAATAATAGTCAACTATACAACACAATTGTAACCGCACATGCATTCTTAATAATCTTCTTTTTTGTAATACCAATATTCATTGGAGGATTTGGAAACTGATTGCTCCCCTTAATATTAGGAATTCCCGATATAGCATTTCCACGACTAAACAACCTTAGCCTATGACTACTCGTTCCCTCAATATTACTCTTATTACTATCTATATTAGTAGAAAAAGGTGTAGGAACAGGATGAACCGTTTATCCTCCCTTGGCAGGAAACATCGCCCACAGAGGAGCCTCTGTAGACTTCGCAATTCTATCCTTACACCTAGCTGGAGCATCATCAATTTTAGGAGCAATTAACTTTATCACCACAATTATCAACATACGATCAAGGGGAATTCAACTAGAACGAATTCCACTTTTTGTCTGAGCAGTACTATTGACTGTCATTCTCCTTCTACTCTCCCTCCCAGTTCTTGCGGGAGCAATTACCATACTACTAACAGATCGCAACATTAACACCTCTTTTTTCGATCCAAGAGGAGGAGGAGACCCTGTATTATTTCAACACCTATTTTGATTTTTCGGCCACCCAGAAGTATACATTCTAATTCTACCAGGATTTGGTGCTATCTCCCATATTATTGCCCACAATACATTTAAATCTGAACCATTCGGCCTATTGGGAATAATCTATGCAATAATCAGAATCGCAGTTATTGGCTTTATCGTATGAGCACATCATATATTCACAGTAGGAATAGATGTCGACACACGAGCATATTTTACTGCCGCAACCATAATCATTGCAATTCCAACAGGAATCAAAGTATTTAGATGACTGGCCACAATTTACGGATCAAAAATAAAATGAACTCTATCTATATTATGATCTATAGGGTTTATCTTCCTATTCACTATCGGCGGTTTAACTGGCATCTGCTTATCCAACTCATCAATAGATATTGTTCTCCACGATACATATTACGTAGTAGCTCACTTCCATTACGTTCTCAGTATAGGAGCAGTATTCGCAATTTTTGCAGCAACATCCCACTGATTTCACCTATTTACCGGCGTTATACTACACCAACGATGAAGAAAAGCTCAATTTACAGTTATATTTATCGGAGTAAATCTAACATTTTTCCCTCAACACTTCCTAGGATTGAGCGGAATACCCCGACGATATGTAGACTACCCCGACACATATATTACATGAAACATTCTATCATCCGTTGGAGCAATCATCTCGTTTTGTAGTCTACTAATATTCATTTTCATTATCTGAGAATCTCTATCTAGCCAACGAAACATAATTTGCATAAATCACATAGCATCATCAATAGAATGAAGACAAATGCTCCCTCTAGCCTACCATAGCTATAACGAAACAGTCCTAATCACCTCAAAATTAAGTGATAGCTTAAACAATATAGCATCTATCTGTTAATTAGAAAATACAACTTGTTCACTTAGAAATGAGATCTTGACTACAATTTACACTACAAGATTCTGCCTCACCAACCATAAACATATTAATATCATTTCATGACCTTATTTTAATAATTATGGTAATAGTCCTAAGAACCATTAGGTATATAATACTCTTCCTTATAAAAAACAACTTTTACAACCGTACTATAAAAGAAGCCCACAAAACAGAGCTCATCTGAACAATTATCCCAAGAATAATCTTAATATCACTGGCCTTCCCATCCCTTCGCTTACTATACTTAATAGACGAACTAGATCAACCTGCTATAACAATCAAAGTCATCGGCCATCAATGATACTGAAGATACGAATACAGCGACTTTCCACATATCATATTCGACTCATTTATAACCCATGACCTACATCTAAATAAAGGAGAATTTCGATTACTAGAAGTAGACAACCGTATGGTAATCCCCATACTAACAGAAATCCGACTTTTAGTAACTGCATCAGATGTAATTCATGCATGAACTATTCCCTCCATTGGACTCAAAGCCGATGCAATTCCAGGACGCCTGAATCAACTAAGATTAATAATTAACCGAGCAGGCATCTTTTATGGACAATGTTCAGAAATCTGTGGAGCCAACCACTCATTTATACCAATTGCAATAGAATCTATTAATATAGACTCATTTATTAAATGATCAAAAACCTATAGTCCTAGTTAATTAATAACATATATTCGTCAAATATAAATTACATTTGTGTACTATTCCATCTATGCCACATATATCACCAATACAATGACTTACCATATTATTATCACTATGAATAATAGTAACCTTAATCTCTATCAATATATTCTTCCACAAACCTAAACAACTAACCTACAACAATCAAACACATTCAACAAATACAATAAAATGAAAATGATATCAAGATAAAGATAAACTGTAAATTTATTAACGATTAGCAATCTCTTGATACCTTTAGTATATACACTGTACATTTATTTTCCAAATAAAAAGATATTAATAAGGTATATAAACATGAAATATCGATTACCTTACCATGTAGTAGAATTAAGACCTTGACCAATAACCTCTGCCATCAGAGCTATATTTATAGCACTAGGATTAATTAGCTTATTCCATCTCAATAACCCAACCCTCCTCCTATTAGGAAGACTCAGTATGTTACTATCAATATTCCAATGATGACGAGACGTAATTCGAGAAGCCACATACATAGGAAAACATACCCTACGTACCCAAGCTGGACTAAAACTAGGAATAGTCCTATTTATTATCAGAGAAATCTGTTTTTTCCTTGCCTTTTTTTGAGCATTTTTCCACAACAGACTCTCACCCTCTGTAGAAATTGGCTGCTCTTGACCCCCTGCAGGTATTAATACTATTAACCCCCTAAGAGTACCCTTACTAAATACAATAATCTTACTATCATCTGGACTTACAATTACATGATCCCACCACTGCTTATTACTAAAAAAACGAATTAAAGTATCTATTACCTTAATTCTTACAATCATACTAGGAATCTACTTCACCTTCTTACAAACCACAGAATACATTGACTCCACCTTCACCATTGCAGACAGTATTTACGGCTCAATTTTCTTTATTACCACTGGATTCCACGGAATCCACGTAATTATTGGCACACTATTTCTAATAATTAATCTATTACGAAATACCAAGGCCCATTTTTCTAACAATCACCATTTAAGATTCGAAATAGCTGCCTGATATTGACACTTCGTAGATGTAGTATGAATCTTCCTCTACACATGCATCTACTGATGAGGATCTTTATAATGTAGTGTTTTACGCACAACAAACTTTGAATTTGTAAGTCTAAAATTTTTTCAGCATTATAAGATTTTAAGTTATATAAACTATTAACCTTCAAAGTTAACATAGAATTATCAAATCTTGCAATGATAATAAATATTTTCTCGAATTTCGACCCAGCATGATTTAACCTGCATTACACAAATATTATTGCATTATCTATAATACCTGTCATCCTAATATCAAGATTCTGATACCTATATAGAAAATTAACAACAACAATAATACCCATTATATTATTTATAATAATACAACTAAAAAGAACCAAATCCATTAACCTGAAAATCTCATCACTAATAATCTCCACCCTATTCCTATCAATCATCTACTTCAACACAATAGGAATATTACCTTATATTTTTAGCATCTCCAGTCACATTATTGTAACACTATCAATAAGTCTACCAATATGATTAACATTAATACTAAGAAGATCAACTTACTCCCCAAAAAAAACCATTGGTCATCTTCTACCCGACAGGGCCCCCTTATGACTAAACCCATTCTTAGTAATAATCGAAACAATAAGAATCATTGTACGTCCTATTACCCTAAGATTCCGTCTTGCCGCAAATATAACAGCTGGTCATATTGTCCTATCTCTTATTACATCCTTTTCAATTTCTATTAACATTAAAACATTCTTACTATATATAATCACAATCAACATATATATTCTATTTGAACTAGCCATCTGTCTCATTCAAGCATATATCTTCTGTCTACTAATCTCCCTATATAGTAATGATCACTCATAATGCACTTAATATTCTTATACTGTTTTATTACTAGAATTATTACTACAATAATTATTCTAATTCCAACATTTATTTCACTTATAGCAAAAAAATGGTCTAACAAAAGCTCATCTTTTGAATGCGGAATAAACATAAATTCCATGACACGAAAACCCTTCTCAATACAATTCTTTTTATTAATAATCCTGTTCATCATCTTCGACATTGAAATTGCTCTAATTCTAGCCACTCCAATTTTTTTACCATGGTCTCTTTCAACAATATTATTTATAATCACATTTACCATAATTTTAACAACTGGAATTACTTATGAATGACTAGAAGGATCCCTAAACTGAAAAACTTAAAAATGACATCAAGAATTATAATAATATCTATAATCCTTACTTGAACCCTATTAACCATAAACAACTCAATAAATTTAAGACTAACTATTATAATAATAACAACCTTATTTACTATCCTTATCGGAATAAATATTTCATCTTGATACGCTATAATCTTATTTTTAATTTATATCGGTGGAATAATAGTAATATTCTCTTACTTCGTAAGTTTAACTTCAAATGACTCTATAATAACAAAAAGAAAAATCCACTTTATAATTATCATTCCTATTATTTCAACAAAAATCTATACTCAAGAACCAGCACCAATATTTCTCTCATCACAAATTAACAATTTATATATATCAAAAAACATAACCATTCTACTATTAATTACTATAATTCTATTGCTAATAATAGTAATTGTAATTAAAAGAGTAAAAAAAAATAACGGACCTTTACGCGGATTCAACCAATACACTTAACATTAAGATGGCAGAATAAATGCACTAAATTTAAGCTTTAACAATAAGAAGCCCTTTCTTAATAATTTGATAGCTTATTTTTACATAAAGCACTTAACTTTTAATTAAGAGAACACCACAAATTATGCAATTTAGTTTAATATAAAACAATTAACTTGCACTTAATTAATGATACTCCAATTGCAATATGTGCCTAACTTATATAACAAACTTACTACTAATAATATTTTCCGCTCTACTAGCTATAGCTTTTTATACACTAAGAGAACGAAAATTCCTAGGCTACATACAATACCGAAAAGGACCTAACAAACCAACACTCATTGCCCTAACTATCCCAATAGCAGACGCTATAAAACTCTTTACCAAAAAAGAAACCCCCTCTACACTCTCCAATTCAAAATTCTTTATTATTTCACCTATGTTAATAATCATTTTAACTCTAACACTATGAACAATTTACCCCCACTACAATCTCCTATTTTTTATAAAGTTCAATATCCTTTTCTTTATAACCATTACTAGAGTAATAATCTACGCCACATTTATAGCAGGATGAAGCTCCAATTCAAAATGAGGAATATTAGGTGCCTTGCGAGGAATCGCCCAAACAATTTCTTATGAAGTAAGAATATCATTAATTCTAATCTTATTTATTATACACCCAGCCTCAATAAACTTATCCTCCATTCTACTGACTCAATACTCCTGACTTATCTATATATTACTACCCTTAATAATTACCTGAATAATATCAATTTTAGCTGAAACCCATCGAACCCCCTTCGACTTCGCTGAGGGGGAATCAGAGTTAGTGTCAGGATTCAATATCGAATACAGAAGGGCCCCCTTTGCCCTAATTTTCATAGCTGAATACATAAATATCCTACTAATAAGAATATTTTCAACATCCTTAATAACAACAAACTACTCAAATCTAGACTTAATTCTTAAAACAACTATTTTATCATTCATCTTTATTTGAGCTCGAGGAGCCCTTCCACGACTACGATATGACATTTTAATACATGTCCTATGAAAAAAAATCCTCCCCATAATCTTATTATGACTACTACTAATCATACCCTTAATAATAATTATAAAATAATATTGCGCCGGAAGAACGGATAACTTTGATGAAGTTAATTAAGAATAAAATCCAATATTTAGTATATAGTTTGAAACAATAGTCCCTGAAAGACTACAAAGATGTTTAACTCATCAATATACTTATGAAACCCCTACGAAAACAGAACCCAATACTCAATAAACTATCTCAAAGATTAATCGATTTACCAGCACCAATCAATATCTCCCTATGATGAAACTACGGCTCGCTATTAGGACTATTCTTAATAATCCAAATTATTAGAGGCATCTTCCTCTCAATACACTATTGTCCTAATACAGAACTAGCATTCTCCTCAATAATCCACATCTCCCGAAATGTAAACTGAGGATGAATATTACATAACATTCACATAAATGGAGCATCATTCTTTCTAATACTAATATATTTCCACATAGGCCGAGGCCTATACTACTCATCCTTTTACCAAAAAAAAGTATGAAACACTGGCATTACAATTTTTATAGTTTCCATAATAACCGCCTTCATAGGATATGTACTCCCATGAGGACAAATAAGTTTTTGAGGAGCAACAGTCATTACAAACATATTTTCAGCTACTCCATATCTAGGTACCTATCTAGTCCAATGACTGTGAGGAGGATTTGCAGTCGCCGATCCAACATTAAATCGATTCTTCATCCTACATTTCTTAATACCCTTTATTATCCTCCTATTAATAATTCTCCACTTACTTATACTTCACGAAAAAGGATCTAGAAACCCACTAGGCATCAACTCCATATCAGACCGCATTCCCTTTCACCCCTACTATACTCTAAAAGACATTATAGGATTCATAACATTTTTAACCATATTTATTATCTTTTTCCTATTTACTCCAAATATTATAAACGATCCAGAAAATTTCATAGAAGCCAACCCATTAATTACACCAAATCACATCCAACCAGAATGATACTTCCTTTGACTATATGCAATTCTTCGCTCTATCCCCAATAAACTAGGAGGAGTAATCGCCCTACTTATAGCTATCTTTATCATATACTTACCCTCCACATACAATAGACACAAAGCAACAACAAGATTCTACCCCATAAACAAACATATATTTTTTCTTATATTAAGAACCTGATTAATTCTATCATGAACTGGAAGATGCCCAGTAGAATACCCATTTATCCAAATTGGTCAATTATTTACAACAATATACTTCATATATTTTTTAACATATCCTCAACTTACTTACATTTGATACACTTAAAACAATATTGTAAGTTAAAAAAACTGTTGAACTGTGGATTCAAAATTATATTATATCTATATTCAAACATGATTTACTTTGTACCAACTATACTACTCACTATCTTTACCATCATATCCATCGCAACACTATCAATAATATACTTTAACAATATATACATTATCGAATGAGAACTACTATCAATAGCATCAAGAAGCGTAAAACTAGATTTAATACTAGAATGAAGAGGCATAACTTACTCATCCATTATCATTCTAATCTCCACTAACGTTCTAAAGTTCTCAAAAAACTATATACAACAAGACTTAAATAAATTACGATTTACATACATTGTCCTACTATTTATCCTATCAATAAACCTTCTAGTCTTTATCCCAAATATAATATGCCTTTTAATCGGATGAGACGGACTAGGTATCACATCATTTCTACTAATCATTTTCTACATAAACCAACGATCGTTAAGAGCAGGCATATTTACAATATTAACCAATCGATTAGGGGACACATTCTTATTAATATCTATTATTATAACCATAAGCACTGGAGATTGACTAATAATTAATATGAACAACCACAACTGACTCCAATGCCTCGGAATTCTAACCGCAGCTATAACTAAAAGAGCTCAAATCCCCTACTCCAGCTGATTACCAGCCGCAATAGCTGCCCCAACACCAGTATCAGCCCTAGTACACTCATCTACACTAGTAACCGCCGGAATCTTTATTATATATCGCTTTAACCAAATAATTCACAACTCAATCTCTATACAACTAGTCCTAATTACATGTGGCATCCTTACCACTTTAATAACAGGAATAAGAGCAATATACGAAAACGATATAAAAAAAATTATTGCTTTATCCACATTAAGACAACTAGGCCTAATAACAACATGCTTAGGACTAAATATACCAAACTTAGCATTCTTTCACATATCTGTCCATGCAATATTCAAAGCTCTATTATTTATCTCAGCAGGATGCTTAATCCTACTCAATAGCCACAATCAAGACCTACGCATATATGGTCAATTCTCAACATATTCTATTACTACAATTTCCTCTATTCTCATTTCTAGAATATCACTAACCGGAATTCCATTTATAGCCGGATACTATTCAAAACACGCAATTATAGACTGATCAAACAACTTATTTATTAACATAACAATCTACACATCAATACTTACTGCCATTCTATTAACATCCCTATACTCTATTCGCCTAATAAAATTTATAACAACTACTCCTCCAAGACAAACAATATACCTCCATTCTACATCTAAAAATAACGATCTTCCTCTACTACTCATATCAGTCATAAGAATTATCAGAGGAACCACTATCCAATGATTAATACCTTGTTCTTTAATAAAAACTTGCATAACTAACAACACACAATCTTCCCTACCAAACTACCTAATAACAATATCATTACTATTCATCACCCTTAACTCCCAAACTCTGCCTAAATCCCCTGCCAAAAATAAATTTTTCTCATCTATTAGATTCCTAACCCCCCTATCAACACAATTCTTACTACCTATCTCCATAAATACTTCCTTAAAATTATACAAACACTTGGATCAATCATGACTAGAAAAAACAACAAGTTCTAGATTATCTTACACAACCTCAAATCTAAGAAATACATATATACTCCTACTAACCTTCGCACAAAAAAACCTGCTGACCACACTAATTACAAGAGTCATCCTCACCTCTATCCTAATATATATATAAATAAAATAGTTTACTCTCTAAAACATATTGCTGAAGACAATAAGAAAAAAATTTATTATTTTTCCTTCATAAATTCAAACCCGCCAATACACTACTCATTAACGCAAGATAAGCAACATGCACCTTGATTTCGGCTCAAGTACACCAGGCCAAAGGCATCTTGTTATTATTGATAGTATAAATAAATACATTGATTTTTCATATCAAAATTTCTAAAGATCAATCTCAGGATAGTTTATTTCAAAAATATTAACTTTGGAAGTTAAAGCTCTTATTGTCCTCTGACCACCATAATTTAACATCTACATTTTATAGTATATATTTACATATATTTATATATATCTATATATATTTATATATATCTATATATATTTATATATATCTATATATATTTATATATATCTATATATATTTATTTATATATATACATATATATATATACATATATATATATACATATATATATATATATACATATATATATATATATATATATATATATATATATATATATATATATATACATATATATATATACATATATATATATATATACATATATATATATATATATATACATATATATATATATACATATATATAT
>Ga0209454_1001419_pt1 | contig 14957 bp, 10 predicted proteins | sample WorMetHERISLAND1_2_FD_187400 | JGI IMG/M metagenome (GOLD analysis project Ga0209454, IMG submission 187400) | Marine gutless worms symbiont microbial communities from Max Planck institute for Marine Microbiology, Germany - Olavius geniculatus... | ecosystem: Host-associated > Annelida >...
GCGCTTATACAACATTAAATAAATTGCTTGCAGTTTTTTATATATAATGTGTAACATAAGATTGAGTATGAAACTACTGTTCTTTAACGGCACGGTTTCTGCAGCTGTGGCCCATGTGACTGATAGCCTTTTTAAACTTTTCTGACTAATACATGCAAATCCCAAACTGCACAAATGAGGCAATTTCACACATCCTAAGTTTAAATAAAATAAAACTTCATGCAAAAAATGAATTTAATACATCCCAAATACCAGTAAGTTAAGTACCGGTAATGAACTTTGTGAGTAAGTTATTCATCTCTGCCAAAGTCGGAAAAAAAACAGCAGACAAAAGTAACATTCTACTACTATACTGATCAGGCAACAATTCACAACCTTTAACTGTTGGATCACTAACGAAGAATGCAGTGCAGTTCAAAATCAATCGTTCACAGTTCTTATGTCTAGCAGAGTAACAGTTACTCTTACCATAATCTGGCCATTTATACTTTGTTTCAAGGCTTCCAGTAAACTTTTTTGTATCATGATTGCTGCTGCTGTTAGTAGTAAGCTCAACCCCACTGGAAGTCTTGGTCTTTGCTTCTACTTTGTACACTCCATAGTCTGTTGTTATTTAAAACACAAACACTGGTTCAGACAGACAGCTCTAGTTGACGCCTTTAATAAACAGAATCGATGTAATGTGACTAGCATGAGAAAAAAGTATGACAAAAATACACAAATACACATCAATGCACAAATAAATTGATCTGTTGGTTAAAGAAATAATTCAACCAAAAATGTTAGGGTTATGTTTAAAAATTCTCTGTACTGATAATCAATATAAGAACAACCAACTCAAGCAAAGATATGAATAATTGTTGAAACCAAACCAGAAAAATAAATTCAATGTCATTTCCAAGAAATGATATTTAAATATGCACATTCCATCATTAGTACTTACTGAAACCTTTGTTGAAAATATCTCTAGCAGCTTTCCCAAGATCAGAAAATGATGGTGGTACTGACATGTTGCACAATCTGAAAGTGATAGCATCAAATTCAATTGACTGAAATGAGTCAAGAATACAATACCTAGTAATGGTCCAGGAGCCATGATGCCAAATTTGGGCCATTGGTAGTTGGTAAAATCTGGGGGATTATTGATTTTAGGGTTATGGTTTAAATTTATTACCTATTGCAGCTTATTCAATTTTGTTAGTTGTTACATTTTAGTATGCAAATTTAAGTATAAAATTTCATCAATCATTTGATGATCTATGTATACCCAAACTAAGGTTGCAAAATTGGTTATATGTGCGAATAGAGTGCTGCCAGGCCAGGCCTACTGATGAAAGGCATGATATCGTACCTTGGTACGGTTGATCTCATCAGTGGCTGGCTGCCATGTGGGTATCTGTCAGCGGCAATTATTGCTGCAGACAGTCTCTAACAGCAATAGTGCAGTATGCACTGTACAGTGCAAATGCAAATAGCATCAGCGATATTTGCATACTCCCACCTTCAGGTGTAAATATTGTCATATCATCGCTCAATATTGCGATAATCCTTTTTCCAGTTTTTTCTGACTTTTCCGTAACCAATTTAAAATTTCCTTACTTTACCAGGTTTTCCAGGTGAGTGGTCACACTGTATATATAAAATCTCAGGGAGCCGGACATTTCCCTCCTGGGCCTGTCAACCGTGGATGTTTCCCCCCTCGGACACTTCCCCCGCCCGGACGTTTCCCCCTGCTTTTCGAGTGCCTAGGACGTTTCCCCCTAGACCAGTAACAACATATTATCAGAGTCAGCGCCAAGCCTGAGCAGAAATTTCTTGCAGGACCAAAAGCAACACCGCTTTTAAAGTCTCGTCGCCATTAAGTATTTTTCAAACACAATGAGTCTTAGTAGGCACGAGTATGCGAACATAATTAACATCAATTATGGATGTAGCTACGTGCCTACGAGACGATTAAACTCGACTCGATACAGACTGAACCAGAAAAGTAAAAGCAGCTGTCACACATATTTTTTATGTAGACTACATAAAGAAAGCAAAATTTGATAGATTGCAGACACTCTCTTTGCTGTGATTGCAAACACTGCGCTTTGAGTGGCATTTTGACATCGCCATCTGCAGCTGTTTCTTGAGAAGCTGAGAATTGAACTTCTTGAGACTTGGCCTTTGTTTGGCGTATTATTTAAGCCTATTAATGACAACACAAGAGTATTTAATGTTTGCTGCTTTCTTTCACCATACTGACGCTGAAAATTATGCCACTATCTAGTGCTCGATCGATTCTCATGCAACAGCATAGGGAGGGGGGAAACGTCCGGGTATCGCAAGAACTGGGAGAAGAAAACGTCCGGGGTGCCACCGACCAGGGGGGAACGTCGGGGGGAAAAGTGTCCGGGAGGAAATGTCCTACACCCCTCTTGGGTCACCGTGTTTTGGGCAATCTGTCTTGATGGTTGAATTTTCGGGGGCAGATCTGGCGCTATGATTGGTCAGACATATTGCCACTGTGGCATTTGCCTGCAAGATTTTCACTGCAGTACGCAGATTAAAGGAAAATTTAATCAGTCTTCGCAGGATTTAACCTCATGAAATTTGGGCGTAGGACATACCCCCGAAAATTCAACCATCAAGACAGACAGCCCAGAACACAGTGACCCTGGAGTCGGGGCTATCATGCTGCAGTCCCCTGGCCGAATATACAGTGAGAAAAAATAGTGCTGTAGACATTATACAATGCTAGCTTCTTACTATGCACGATTATTGCTTGTGTTGCGCATATTACGTACCATATAAGAATAAAAACGACAAAAATTGTACCAAACTACTCAATGTCAAGGACGCCTACAGCAAAGCATATTTAAACCAAAGCGGCTAAGGCCCATGGCACACGATCCAAGTTCTCCGCCAAAGTCGCTTCATCATCACTTTTTGCCAGTTCGCCACACTAATTTACTTTAGTTTGAATTTACAATTACAGTTTACAAACTTTAAACTTTCCATATTATTCACTTTAAACGTTTCTAATTTTTTAACGTTCTAATATCTAAAACATTAAACTTACTTACCCAGTTGCTAATTTGCTATATTTCACTCTTTTATTTATCAGAACTACTAAATATTTTGTCCATCTTACTTGAGCTAAGCTCAGAACTGCTAATACTAATATCAGTTAGGAAATAAAGTGGCTGTTCATACTCCTTCCAATGTGCATCACCACACTGTTTGTTTGACTGCAGCAGTCGTCTTACTCCATTCATTTATTTAACAAGGTAGTTTAGCAATGTGTCGCAGGTGTTATGAGATCTTTATTGAAAACTTTATTGCAGTTTTCCACCGAGTGCACCACTGCGCCTGCGAAAAATTTCGTTATAAAACTGCTGTATATTAAGTGAAAGTTACGACAAACTACAAGGTCTACTTTTTTGACAAACAGCTCTACGTACACGGTGTTTCATAAAAAGGACCCCCTTTTGTTTTTTTCATAATTTACTCAAATTATGAGCAATTTACATGAAATTTTTAGCAGTTGTAGCTGAAGAAATACTAATTCAAAATATTACAACAAAATATGGCAGTTGATTAAATATTCTTTGCTAGTCGTGATGTAACGTTGACGTCATAATGTGTCACAGGTACGAACTTACTAGTCTCAACTGGTGCTGTCAGTTGCTACCCTGCTTTGATGGTGAACTTAATCTGGCTCGCTAATGAAAAATGCTTATCGTGTCAGCACTGAGCAACATGGAAACATGAAATCGAGCATCTTGTGATCCAAAAACTCAACATCTTGCAAGCTCGGTGTGATGATGCACTGTCTTGCTTGAACATGTGAAAGACCAACTATCCCCACAGACATGTAAATTCGATCTCTTTGCACGTTTTTGTGGCTGCAACGGTAAAAATTCAAATATTTAACACCAATGAACCAGATTTTTCACCATTGAAGCAGGGTAGCAACTAGCAGCACCAATTGGGATTAGCCTGTTTCTACCTGTGACACATTATAATGTCATCGTTACATCACGACTATCAAAGAATATTTAATCAACTGCCATGTTTTGTTAAAACATTTCGAATTTGTATTTATTCAGCTACAACCAGTAAAAATTTCATGCAAATTGCTCATCATTTGAGTGAATTATGAAAAAAAAACTAAAAGGGGTCCTTTTTTATGAAACACCATGTACTCATACAATTGAATATGTTAGTCATTTGGAATCATTAGCATTACCTACAACAAATATATCAAATAATACCATATGACACATAAGTAAATTTACACATTGCGAACAAATATAGACCTAAATATGCCACAAAAGCAAACACACTTCAGGTAGCTAGTTAGAAATAACAATCATCATTTAGATTCCGTGCTGAGCTCATGGAAGTCTACAAGTTAGTGTCACATTTTTTTAAAAATTTAGGTACAAAATGGTGCAAGTTAAATGGTTAAACCCAAGCCTCACAGTTCACAGCACAATAGCATAATCATACATGTCGTGCAGAATTTTCAGCAGCTCACAAGCTGAAGGGAAAACTGGCAAAAAAATCAACCAATTCTACCAAAATCATGGTAAAAACAAAGTTAAAACATTAAATGTCAATACATATAAACAAAATATCATCAAAACTAGAACAAATACTCTATAGCTGCAACAACGTATCGTACCAACATTCATCACAAGATACCCAGTAACCAGACCTGTCAACAGCAGAGAAAGGGGAGAAGTTTTCCCTGGACCCGTGACGTTTGGGAGCCCCGCCATAACTCAAGACTTATAAAGTAAACCAGAATGCACCATTTTAAAAAGCAAAACTCAAAAATTTTCTTCCACAGACGAGCCCTGCGAGAATGTTTTCCTGAATTATGGAACTTTCGTTCCCATGTACTTTCACTCACGTGAATCAAATTTCGCTCCCTGGAAATTTCGCTTCCACAACACGAATTTGGATTATTTGATTGATAAACTAATGGTATTAAGGCATTATGGCTTGTTCGTATTTTTGTACAGCTTCATTGTAGAAAAAGATGGCAGGATCTAGCAAATTTATTTATTAATTATTTTATCTTAAACATATTAAGTTTCACAAATTCTTCCTCAAACTATACTTCTTTATAAATTTTTCCTCAAAATATATTTCTCGTCAAGTTCTTACCAAAGTTCCAGAAAACGAAAGTTCCTGGGAACGAGAGTTCCAGGGAACGAAAGTACCAGGCGGGAGTAAAAGTACATGGGAACAAAAGTTCCAGTTACCTGTTTTCCGTGTGCCCTGCTGTGGCTCTCTACGTCCCTGAAGATAACACTACCATTAACAGATCCTCAGAGTCAGAACTCTGAACTAATTCCACTTTTTACAGAAAACGTACGGTAATTAAATTCCACACAAATTTCAAATAATAACTGAAAACTGTAATAAATGAATGTACGATGAGATGACATGCTTCTGAAACCATTTGAAACTTCTTGTCTGTTTTTTTTCTAAGCAAAAGGTACTCGTACTGTCACAATGTCAACTCAGGAAAGCACACTTTTGTGCCCAATATACTTCAAGCAGTAATACAGAATATACAGAAACACATGCAAAAATAGAAGAAAAAAGATCTGCACAATGACTATAATGACAATGTATCATACATGAAATTGGTAAAAAGCCAAAATGTATCATACAAAATTTCTATTAAAATAATTTGCAGTGTGGTCAACACAAGAAATAAACTAAGATATTGGACTTGACATATTTCATTGAGCTATTATTCATCTTCAATAACACATTATACAACTTGTTGTAAGATACACTGTGCAGTTATGTTAACCAACAAAACTCATCATATGCCATTACAGAGAATAAAAAATTTAAAGCGTCTAGCATGGAAAGACGTAGATATTCAGATTACAGAAGCCGCTGAAATTTGCTCCAAGTGGTCACATTCTTGGAAATATTCCCCACAGCTGCAATAAAAAACAGCCAATGAATGCATTCGTTAAACTACACATTGGTATGTGGTAAGAACACTGCTAATCGCCACAATGAAATGATCTAAAGTCTGGTGTAAACAAAATCAAAGTATCTAGAAACCCGAATACAGTGCAACTATTTTCCATTTTGTTTGACCCGTCCATTTTTCTGATTGTATTCAATGTTAGGCCACATCCTCAGAGAGATACATTTGCAGACTGCTGCAGGACGTGGCCATCAAATGATCATGGTTCACAGAAAGATGGGTTTAATAACGAGACTGACTGAAAGTAAGCACGAAACAGTAATGTCAAAGTAGATACAGGTAATCTAGCGAGTAGACGCCCAACTTTTATTTTAAAAATCCAGATAAATAAAAGGAATTTATGGCTAATATTTAAAGATTAGCCAAATTACTGTGAAAAATTAAAAACATGGCTAATACTGGCTACAGTAAATCAATTCAAAAAATGTTTCAAACGTCAAACGCAACCGGAAACACATAGTTAATCTTAGTTATTTGGATAGTAAGCGTTATATGGCTTTGCCTGTGCTTTCATATGCCACCAGTAACATTGGTAGCTTCGGTGAATATCTTAAATACAGCAATAATCACAGGACAGAACCATGAGTAATTCCGTTGAGGCATGCAGCCAGTGACACCGGTTGGCATCATTTTAGTAAATCCTTTGGGGGGAGAGGGGAATCTTGCTCTTTTCTGCATCCCTTCCCTTCACTCCCCTTTCCTCTCTTCCCCTGCCCTTTCCCCTACCTCAGCCCTTTCTTCTCCCTCATAACCTCAGTCCTTCTGTTTTCCTTCCCACTCCTGCCCTTAGAAGTAGGTTTCTTAAAATACAACTAAGAGGTCTGGGACAGCGTTGTAATCTCCCACAACGTGGTCTGGGGCAGTGAGCCAGCCGAAATCGGATTTAGTGCAGTTCAGCCTTGAAAAGTGACATGTGGTGGCAACAATTTAAATGATTTTCCTAAGAATCAACTGACCAAATTTCATACAGTTTACACAGTACAGACCAATCGGGTATCGAAAGTTTTTTGTAGTTGTTTACTCACTCAGGGAAAAAATTGAAATCACAAATACTTGAGGGGTCCATAGACCTCTCCAGACCTCTCCCCCCCTTAAATGACGCCCTTGCACTCAGAAAACTGTTCAAACCAAGTCACAAGTTTTCAGAATTTAAAACTGTTGCTGAATCACAAACAGAAGCACAATTTTGTACTTTCTACATCTGTTTTTAGTACCGGTATAGAATGATTTTATCTCAGTAAAAAAATTGAAAATCTGTATAAAATTTTTTCAACAGATTTACGGTGCAGAGAAATTCGGCAGTGAATTCAGCTATCTGCTATGGTCTGGGTCTTTACTAGTGAGTGGCAAATTAAGCACCTTGAGACCGATGCCAAGCAGAATGGCGATGATCAGAATAGGAAAGAAGGACAGCAATACTTTGTCTGATTTCGGAGTCTTCTTCAGCAGCCATGACAACATGCCCGTCTTCCTGTCTGTGTATGGAGGATATCGGACACTACACATCAGCATTACCAGCAGCTTTTAACTGAATGCACTATCTTGAGCTAACTATGCCATAATCACAGCTTAAAAGTTTACTTCTGTTTGCCTTGCTGCAATGTTAATGCTAATTTGTAGCTTATGAAAAAATACAAATTTTTCTGGTTCCAAACTAGATCTGAAGGGTGGCTGGCTGGTAGCACCAAAATGGGCCAGCTCCGAAAAATGCAGTATTCCACAGCATCAAACTGGCAATACCTGTGCGATACAACGACCATCTTTTTTTAGTAATTAATTTAAGAAACATCAATGAAACTAATGCCACATATGTATTGTGTATTGTTCACTGTTGCTGCATTTAAAACATGACAAACTTCAAGTGGGCAAGTGCACAACCACACATATGTAAAACTTTTGTAACCAATACAAGACAAAATTTTTCGTGTGAAGGGAGAAGGGATAGACCTATGATGCATATTACATCACTACATACTAATTAATCAAGCTTCTTTCTGGACAAGACCTCAAAATTACCCAAATCTAACAATGTCAAAAGATGTCACCAATAGCTCAGAACCTAAAAGCATGGAAAGACAATCTTGAAATATGTCTCGGAAACGAACAGCAGCATTTTGCTACATACTCGTTGAGTCGTTCCATGTTCTGAGCACGCAGAAGGCAGGCACGCTTGTGAGAGAATGTATCGAACGAGAACTTGCCGTGATAACCACCGATGCCACTCCGACCGACGCCACCAAACGGAAGTGTTGGCACTACACAACACATCACCAACCCCACAGTGCTCAACCGGCCCCATTACTTAACGCAGCTCTGTACAAACTCACTCTGACTTGTGCTTACACACTGCTTTCTTTATCTATCAGTAACATTACACAACGTTTTGAAAACTTCATTATCCTCACATTTATAAAGTTTCGAAAAAAAATGTAAGACACATTAATGCGTTAAACATTGGTAGTGTAGCTGTCAAGCAATTACTTTTTTTAATCACGTTAATCGCGTGACTAATTATTTTAATCGTTTGTTAATCATGATGTTAACACACATTTTGTTTCTTATGCTGATGTTGTAGGTAGCTGCCAGCAAATGACTGAAGGCCGTTTTCAATGTCTTGCTGTTTATAACCCATCTACAAGATGCGACCGCAGTCGAATTTGCCCTCAAATGATTAAATTTTGACAACTGGCATCAAATGATCAAAATCAGCTGTTGCTGTTTAATGGCTGCATTAGAAGATTGGAGTAGTGCTGCAACTGTAATGCAATTAGTTCAACTTTGAGTGGTTCCTATTGTATAATGGGACTCCAGCTTCACACAGTTTGTGTTTAGAAATACATTTTTTACAGCATTAACTTCTTTGACAGTGACTAGTTCCTTAACACACTGACTAACATGTTAATTCAACAGCCCTAGTCGATAGCAGACTAAACAACATTGCATATATACTCTCCAGTCTTCATCAAATAAATCCATTTTCTACAGCCATTCTATGTTGAGCTAATCATCATCTTTCGGTAATTATTATAGCACTACTCTATTATTGTACAAGGGTCATTCGATGAATAAGTTTACAAAATGGCACCATTCCATCAATTCCTAAAATGACAAAAATCCAAAATATACAGTTTGTGAGGAATTTCATTCAGAGTGCAATCTGTGAGTTTCATTATGATGACGTCACTGTGGCGTCATTATGATGATGTTACTGTGATGTCATTTATAAACATTAAATACGGCGACGTTCACACTGAAATTATCCTGTAACGAACAGTGTGCCATCATTGTCATTTTATGAGCAAAAGGCTGAATGCAAATCAGATTCTCTCTGCTATGCATGCAGTGTATGGCAACAAGTGTTTTACGAAGCCAACAGTAGGCTACAAGTCTGGTGTAAGAAAATGCTAGGTGAGCAAAAATTTGCATCAGATACTGAGGTGCAATCAGTCGTTTGTCAGTAGCTAGAACAGCAGCCAGCATCATTCTTTGAATCGAGCATTTAGAATCTTGTTGACAGATAGAACAAACGTTTGAATAAACTTGGACTATATGCTGCAAAGTGAAACAATAATGTTTAACATTTAAAAGGTGACATTAACTTAGCTAGATTACCGGTAGAGAAAATAATACAGAAATAAACTGTGTTCTATTAACAGATGACGTCACAATGATGGCGTCAGCATGAAAAAAAATTTTCACATAGGTTCAAAATTAAATTTCGAAAAAAACGTATATTTCAGACTTTTAATATTTTAAAACTTAATAGAATGCTGACATTTTGTAAACTTACTTATCGAACGACCCTTGTAGCAATAGTTCTTACATGCTGGATGCGATTTGTCATACAACCAACGTTATACACACAATGGCCAGTTCAGCGTTCACAGCACAGCAGGCATTAGACAAACATGATCTAACTCACATGACGGATGCATCAAAGTGTCGTTGACAGTAACACCACCACTTGAAGTGTTTGTGAGTATCCTGTCTACCACCGGCTTGTTGTTGGAGAATATGTACATGGCCAGCGGCTTGTCCCTACAAGCCAGCAACAGCCAAATAAACACTCAATACCACATCTAACACACGATGGCATAACAAGTGGAACATACGTGCTTTACACACATTGGGAATCGACGAGCATTCAGACAGTTTGGGAAAAATTAGCCTTGATCACTGCAGCAAAGGGTGTTCATGTTGAATGCCAAGTTTAATATTAGATTAAGGCTAATTTTTCCAAAGCTGTCCTATTCGATCTACATAAAGCATATTACATGGACACAGTCAGGTGATCAGGTGGACGTCAATCAAACATTGGTCAGTCGTATGTCAGTTGCAGCTTATGCCGTTTTAGTTGACTTTACATCATACTACGTTGATATTTTACATCATGGACACAACGCATTCTTGGAAATATTCTTTTTTCTATCACTGTATGGTGGACAAACATTTTCAAAAAGCACTTATTTACAACATCAAATCAACAATACAAAAATTACCATAATAATTTATTTCACGCTTACAATTTCACTCGCATACTTGAAGCAGAACACTATTGGGTTTACCTGTCATTTAAAATGTCGATCACTTCATCTACATTCTTGACAGCGACAAAAGGCAGAACTGGACCAAATATCTGAATATAAAAACATGACTATTTTTGCTCTAATATAATTAACTAATTAAATAAGTACAACAAAGTAAGTATGTAAATAAGTAAGTTACCTTTAATTAATGATGCACATGCTTATGTTGTACAAGTATCAGAACTGCACAAGTATTTAACATAAAACAGATGAAACACAACCAACAAGTAAAACACATGCAGGTAAAGACATAATGATATACAAAAGAATATAAAAGCTACTTAAAAACAGCCTTTGTGAGAACTGATTACACAAATAGTTTAACCGATTACCTGTAGCAACACTGATAACATCAGTAAATAAGTAACAGGCAGTAGCAAGTTAGCAGCAACATGACATTCAGTAGAGTGAATAGAAGTAAATGGCAGTTATTACAGCATGATAAACCAGAAACATATGTCAGCCCAAAGCCAACATATGAGGCAGCCAAAACCATGACCTTTGACCTTTTCAGCTAAAAACTGGCACAACTGATACTCTTCCCTGAGAAATGCTCACACCAGTTTTGCTTGCTATATGCCTTATTGTTTCAAATTAGGTGTCGTAAAAGATGGACAAACAGAAAGATAAACAGATAAGCAAGACTCAGAGCATGGCCCAACTGGATGGCTGCATAACGAGCTGAAATAAGAGGACAGAGACCTGAACTAACCTCATCTTTCATGATGGAGTCCGAGAGCTGAACGTCGACAAGCAGGGTAGGTGAGATATAGTTGGTCTTTTCATCCGTTACACCACCGACCGCCACCGTACCACTAGTGGCCTCTAGCAATGACTTTATGCGACTAACAACACATGCAACATACTTATTAATTCATTCAGTGATTTTCACTGAACCAAAATAATGATTCTTCCGATTGACTTCACAGAACCACAGTGATGGTGGCGCATAAAAATGGAATAATGCCCACGCAGAAATTTGCTGAGGTGTGGTTCTGGAAATGATTAGTCTCGATCACTGCAGTCAAGTGTATACGTACAACACATTATACATTAGTTTTCTGAATATGCACAATGTACGTACATAGTATAATAAAAGAAATATTGCACTTTATTTGTGGAACACCCTGTAATGGCCCCTATACTGAAATTTTTAGTTCTTGCTTGATGGCCTACTTTGACACAGTTATTTAAGGCTACAACAATTACAAAAGTAAACATTAGCAAACGGTTACTACAACTCTTTACTAGCTGAACTCATGGCAACAGAAACACACTGAGACCAAAAAAAATCAAATAGGTATATAATTACACCAGAGCACTAATTTTCATGAGTTATTAAGAAAGTTAACTTTTACAAAACAACCGAACATACAAACGGCTGTTAGAACTCGTTACTTACTTGAAGTGATGGCTATTAACAATGCGTCCAAAGCTGTCTGAGGACTGTGGGTCGTCGCCATAGAATGACTTTAGAATGCTCTTGCAATGCTCCACAAGTGGACCCTACATTTCAGTTTGCCACATCAAGATATTTAACTGCATTTTTTTCTAAATGCTGAATAATTGCAGTTTTATTACAGAACACACAATAACACATCAAGTTTTTTTTAGTAATTTCAATGAGCTACTAAAACATGAAATTATAAATAATATGAAATGTCATGATGGAAAAATGCTTAACAGTGTAAATATCAACAATTAAACCTCAAAACAGAGCTTTTTTATGATCTCAAGCTTATGTTCATTAGTGATTCTTTAAAAAATGACAAATTCTGAAGATTCTCTGTTCAGATAATGGACACAATAAGTTTGTCATGACTAGAATGAGACTAATTTCTCTGAGTGGGGTTAAATTCCGAGATAAAATCAGCTGACAAAGAGACTGTACATGGTCAATGTTATCAACTGTATGACAATTGCTAGTGTTTTAAACACACTCAGAACAGAGCTAGTACTTTTGCTTAGCTAACCGAGTAAATGCAATTAACTTTGGTAAAATTCTAGGACTACGACATTTGTTCAAAACTTTCCAGGACCGCGTCTGGAAATTTTAATGCACAAATTCCATGACCTTCTAGGATTTCCAGATCTTATACGAAAACTTCAAGCTGTGCACAATGCTGTAACTTGCCTGTACTTCTGGCGTACACATCACGTAGTCCGGTGCAACGCATGTCTGACCACAGTTGATGAACTTGCCCCACATCAGCCGACGAGCTACAAGCTGAAGATCACTGGTGTCATCGACGTACACTGGGCTGTGCAGTATTACACACACGCACACAAACACACAAATCACATCAAATCAGCATTTAATGGAATGTTGCGGCCAAAAGACTGCATTATAGAAATACAGCTGCTGTTGTATTCTGCCCTACGAGCAGGTTTTCGTTTGCCATCGACGCCACCTTGCCCGCTCTTGTGCCAACTCCTTGAGTTGTGAATAATCCATGTCCTCGTCACTTGTCTCCAGTAGCCAGCTCAGTAGCATTTCTTTTGGTCTCCCTCTTCCCTTCTTCCCTGGCAGTCGACCTTCCAACACTGTGCTCACCAAAGAACCATGTTGCAACAACCTCTTTTGTCTAGTCGTCAGTGTGTTTATGAGGTCTCTCCTTGTTTCAAAACAAGTAAAATAAAGCATAATAAACTGATAAAATACACTATTTTGACAATATAATAATATGCAGAATCAATAAAAAAACATGCTCAACAGATTTATTTGATTGCCCTAATCAGACACTAGCCACTAGCCAATTTCTTTTTGAGCATTTTGCTGAAAATGGCATGACTTAGCGATGCATGGTTGCAAAAACATGTTGCCGTAAACTTTGTGCCACTTTTTTCTAGACTACACTGTAGTATATCCATCCTATCAAAGGAAACAAAACCACATGTTCCGACCTTTTGCCACCAAGCTCCAAGGTGACGGGAGTAAGGTTCTTAGCCGCAGCCTCATAGACAATCTTGGCGACCTGAGAATTACCAGTGTACAGAATGTAGTCAAAGCGTTCTTTTAGCAACTCGGTTGACTCCGCCACACCGCCATTGACAACACGTATGCAGTCCTGCATGTACAGTAGACAACAGTTGCACACACTAATCAGTCCTCATGCTCACTGCTTTTAACTGGCTAATTTAATTTAGTTTCTATCCTTTGATTCCTAAGACCCTTTGGTATCAATTAAAGCTACTCCTAAAAAATCTATAATGGTGCACCAGCTGGCAGTGAAACTGTAAAAAAATAACCTATGTTCAGTCACTGCGAAAAGATTAACAGGCTAGGAAAAACCATCATTAACAAATGCATGTGCACTATTTGAATAAAATAAAATTCCATTTAAAACACAAATATTACACAAAAAGGCACATGAAGCCATCTTACTATAATGCGCGGAAAGTTTGTCAGTTTGTTTGTTTGTCCATCTGTCATACCCATCTGGAGCCTTCAGTGTTGCACACTTACGGACCCTGACCGCAGCATTCGAGTCCTTGAGCCTTAGGTACATGCACACCCTCTTGTCCCCACCTCCACCCACGAGCAGCCTGAGAAAGGGCTGAGTTGCCAGCCGGCCATCAGTATAGTGCTCAGCGCTGCGTGTAGCGATCTGTGGTGCCATCTGGCAGTCACTTAAAGGCCTTCCCACCCGTAGGGCAGGTACTTTGCTAATTATTATGAAGCCATAACATCTACCACAATTGCTACAGACAAACTACACTAAGTGCAGCCAAGTGATAAATTCATTCACTGGCAATGCAACGGAGTGGATGCAGATTGCAGACCTTGTCAAGATATTCTGAACACAATCTCTCTAGAATTTGTGCTGTATGCTCCGACACTTCAGACGGCTTTAGAACAACGCAATTGCCTGCAAGTTAACACAATGAGTCAAGCGACAAACTACAGCCATTGGTCTTTGCTTATTCTTAATCCACCAACATCGCCTTCACATATTAATGGACTGCACAAAAAATAACCAGGTCAGAAACACTATGTAAGTCTACTTAAACAGAGAGACAGATGTCCAAGGAAAACTTTGTCGGCTTAAGACAAAAAAAAATATCAAAAGTTCAATGCACAAGTCAAAAAATCTTTTTTTAAGCTAAGGCAAGTTTACACTGAATAATGGCCACTAAAATGCTGAAAAAATAAGCTGCCTACCTGCTGCAATAGCACCAACCATTGGACCAAGCGTCAACTGCACGGGGTAGTTCCAAGCGCCCATTATTAGCACAACACCAAATGGTTCAGACTTGATGTACGCTTCATCCATCATTGTCAGCAGGTCTTTAGACACCTACATACATAGATTAATAACCAGTTAGTCAATGGCAACTGCATGGTTGGCTGGCACATGCCAGTTAGA
>Ga0209454_1001420_pt1 | contig 14945 bp, 7 predicted proteins | sample WorMetHERISLAND1_2_FD_187400 | JGI IMG/M metagenome (GOLD analysis project Ga0209454, IMG submission 187400) | Marine gutless worms symbiont microbial communities from Max Planck institute for Marine Microbiology, Germany - Olavius geniculatus... | ecosystem: Host-associated > Annelida >...
TTCACTGTATAATTAGTCACCTGTGAGATGCGGTGGGCAGCTGATGGGGTCTACAGTTGAACGTAGACTGACCAGTAGCGTTCACGGCGGCCCTACTATGCATGGCACACCGTGCGATGTCGACGTCGTTTACGTCATTATCATTATAACGAACTCTTTTCTCAACCTCTGTACGCTGTTCGCTGCCAGTATCACATCCATCGCTCTGCAACAGAACACACGCCACTACCCATCCTCAGCCAGCAGACAGACGCCAGCTTACACTGCGAAACCACAGGCCCATGCAACGGCATCGTGGGTTAAAAAGTGGGTGGGCAAGAAATTGAAATTCTCAGACGGAGAGCTGCACATTTCCGATATTTTGACAGACATAGCTGCAGAATTCCGACAGAAGATATTATTAATGCTCAAAATCCCCCCCATTTAAATCCCAAATTTTGCATTTTTGTCGACAATTTTCCGACAGTTAGGGCTGTGTCACGGAATGGGGGTTTTTGGTATGCGGATGTTGTCCATCGTTGTACAACAAATCGCCAGCAAATGGAAGCGAGTGGACGGTGGGCCTAAGCACAGTTCTAGGGGGGTAAGTTCCCGCCGTTCTCGGCATGTCTGAATGTCTGTCTGCATATCCGTCTGTCCGTCCGTCTGTCTGTCGACAGCGGCAGAAGGCAAAATCCTGGGCAGAGCCAGACTGCAGCCGAGAAGCACTTGAGGCAAACTAAAGGCGCGAACAGAGCGACGTCACTGAACTGAAATGAACTGACCAATGGGCGAGCTCAGTTACTGTTTAGTTCAATTCAGTTACGCCGCTCTGAACGCGCCTTTAAACTTCGCCATGAACTCGACTGTACCTCTAATGCTGCCTCCAAATGAATTTCTTCACACGGTTGGGTAGCATTGCGCCTAATCTCATTTCGCTTAATCCCATTTCGCCTAATCTTTTTTTTGATAGGCGGACCAACAACAACAACTTGCTTTGTCGTTTTTTGCCTCTTTGACAAGCTCTGTTTTGTCGTTCATCATCTTTTTCTGTACCATCTTTTGGCCGACCGTAAGTAAGTATACGACGGGTGTCGTCTCATTTCGCCTAATCTCATTTCGCGTCGTATACTAACCTAACCCTAACTCTAACCCCAACCCTAACCCTAACCGTAGTTCGATTTTGGTTGGGGCTCTGCAGTAGACCCAACTGGAAGAGCGATTAGGCGAAATGAGACGACACCCTTCACACACGTCCCTAGAGAAATCCCCCCAACTCTGATTCACTGACTGATTGACAAAGTTTTGGGTACTGTTCCGTTATGTGTTTGTGTGCATTTTGCCTGAAAAGGCCGTCCCCGAAATGACCTATACTGTGTCGGGTGGAACGTTAAATCCTACTCACTCACTCACTTACTTGTGTAGTTTTCGGTATCCGGTGCTACGATGTGAGGGTATTGTACCTGACGGCGTTTGCGACAGCCAGCGTGCAGTGCCGTCGTGGTAAGTTCGTCGTCGGCGTGCTCTTTGAAGTAGTCCAGACAGTTCCTGAGTCGCCGCTCGTCGTCCTCGGACACGTTGGCCGGCGCTGCCAGTTGCAGGTAGGCCCGCCAGTTGGAGGGGTCGAAACCCCAGTGACACGTGTGACGCTCCTGGTCGCCGTGCGAGTGCGCCACGAACTGTTGCGCGTCGAGCTCATGTCCGCAGTCGACGCAGCGCACTACGCGCGTCGACGGACGCAACGACCCCGCGCACTTGCCGAAGCAGCGGTGCATCACGGGAATCGTGACGTCATCGACGAGCACTGGTGGATTGGGGCTGGGGGTGACGGCGCGCTGACTGCCCAGCAGGGCACAGCAGAGTCGCTGGGCGTCGGTCAACGTTACTAGTCCACAGCCGTGAGCAGTTCCTGACAGACCACAAAACATCGGTAATGTTGCAGTTTAGCGCTCCAACCTCCCCCTTCCCAGCAGAAAATATGCACTACAGACAGATGCCATGAGTATGGTTAGAATAAGAGGTTTGGGCTAGTTCAAAACCTTTACCCTAACCCGAGAAATAGACTATCGACCGCTTACAAGACTATAAAAACCGACATGTAAACCATCTCGGTATATATAACCAACGCCGAGGTCAACTCAGCCTTCCTTCCCTCCAGGGTGAACATGAAATCGATTACCGCCTGTCTGACTAAAGTTCAGGCGGGGAGCGCTCACCTCACCTACGTCGGGTGGCAGGTTTAACACCGTGTGATCCCATATGGCAGGTGACGCTCCGTATCTTTGAGATGGGTATATGAAAAAACTGTACTCTTTAAACGCTTGTCACACGCGAAATCTCATAGACACAGCTTACAAGTTTTACGCTAGACCACCGCTAACTCATCGGCATCGTGGGTTATGAACACTTCATAAAGACAGAAACTGACAGCAAGAAGACAGATATGTACAGATAAAAACACCGCCTATATCTAATAAAATCGTTATAAAGCATGCGGGTCAGGAAGTTGCAAATTTCCGACAGAGCAGATTACGGGTGGCCAAATTTCTCAAAATGGGGATTTTAAGCTCAAAAGTTTGCATTTTTGTATGATAATTTTCCGACAAAAAGATTCTCCAACAACTCGTTGTTTCGACAGAAAAAAAATTAGACCTAGGGTGGGTATTATTGCCCCCCTCTCTGTGTCTGCCCCAGTGTTTGAATTGGGGGTTAAACTTTTCAACGGTCAGAGCCCAACCAAAATTGTGATGTAAATCCTATGTATATAGTAGGCCTACGTAGCTGACGTCCTAGTGCATAATTTGACAGGATGTTAGGGGGTTGAGAAAGCAGTTGGGGGTTGAACCCCCCCGGCAATTCAAACACTGGCCTGCCCCCAGAGATATGTGGACTGCGGACGCGTCAGTCCGCGGATGGAGATCCGCAGGATTTTTTTGCGGACACGCACTGACGCGGATCATGCTCTGCGACGAGAGTATTTTTCTTAACAAAAGTTAAAAACAGAAATAAGTGATGTGTGTTCATAGGGGAACGGACAATCGCCCGCACGGACATTCGTGTCCAAGTATTGCCCGCACGGGCAACTGATTTACCTGGCAGAACGCGGTCTCGTCTCAGCGCCGTCAGCTGTGCGTCATCAGCCAGTGCGATGTGAATTCTCAGCGAGTCGCAGGCCGAGTGGATCTCCGGCAGCGAGAACCGACTGAGTACAGTCTGTAGCAGCTGAGGCACGCACAGACGACGCTCTCCCCCCACCACGAAGCACGAGATCCGCTCACCCTCCAGGGTGGTGTCGCGGCGCCGATGAGGGTCCTGGGCGGCACGCAGCAACCCAGACAGTTTAGCGTCAAACCCTCCTCCTTTCATTCCTCCCCCTGTATCCCAGCTTGTGACGTCATCGTGCGTCAGCACCACGCAGGAATTCGACGTTGGTGGTCCTTCCAGACTGGACTTGGCGCTCTCCTGGTAGTTCCTCAGCAGACGTTTGATTAGCGGATTGCGTGGCGAGCCTCCTCGTAGATGGGTGTCAGATTCGACCACATCAGACATTACAGAATTCAGTACAACGCTGTTCGTACGTTCGGCATAAAATCGGCAACACACGCTAACTGCGATTATCCGGTGAGTCTGTTGACACTTTCTTGCACGTGTAACAAAAACGCAATGAACGCAAGAAAAGTAGGCTACGCAGCGAACGCAGCTGACGGTAAATACGACCGATCGGCACTCAGACGAAAACAGAATGAGTGAGTGAGCGACCTGATCAGGGCAGGCCTACAACCATGCGAGGCACTCGAGCTCGTAGTAGTAGACCCATAGACAACATAGCCTCGGCCTGCCAGGCCCCAGGCCTAACCCACTAACAGAGCCTTGACCGGCCTGCCTGGTCCACGGCTGTTCCGTCTGCCTCCCCCATCCGGTCACATTAACGCACCTGCGCCATCAGTAAGTAAAACGAGACCGAACGACGCGCTCAGCATTACGCAGTTACGCTACGCCTAAATCGCCCATCAGTCTACCGACAGAAATACATGTAACCTCGCAATCATGACAGAATATAGCCAACACCATGTTTCAAACGAAAAGCCCAGCTGTCGATAGGATAGCCGACCGTACTGATTGTCAGTGACCTGGAAGGTCATCCGAAATCGATGACTTTCATTTCATCTGAACGGGCGACGGGCGTAGTGATAAATAGTAACTTTGGCCGTTTCCAAGATACGGCCAGTTTTCCGTTGAGTTTCCTACCCCCTCCATTCAACCCTAAATTTGAAAATGTTGCCTTAACGCACAAGGCTAATTATTCGTGTAAAAAGTTGTCCCCTACGACCTAAAGATCAGTATTATGGCTCAGCCATATTACATCCGTTACAGATGGACGTCCCGCTTCGACATTATTTTGTCCATATCTTCAGTGGCGGCGCCAAGGGGGGTGCAGGGGGGCCATGCCCCCATTTAAGGCTTGGCCCCCATTTGAGTTTCACAGATATGAAGCAAAATGCAGTCTATCGATAACTAAACTGCAGTAAAAAATCTATCTCGGTAAATTATTACTGATAACTAATTTTGAGTTATTTAGACCTACAAGCCACAAAGTAGAATAATCATAATTTACAAACTGAGTGTAGCCCACGCCATGTGGTGTGGGCTACTCAGTTCAAGGTCATTCACGGTCATTGAATTCGGCGCCAATCGAAAGCCAGTATACGATTTCCTATTAGTGATTAATCTCGCACCGTTACTGAGATACAGCGAGTTATTAGCCAAAAATCACAAATTTTGCCCACCCCCTCTCGTTTAGGGCCCTCGTTCGGGGTGACCCTCTTCGAATTTATGAAAAAAGCTTTACGGTTCCTGAAACTAGAGTCTTCCAGGCAGCTGAAAATTAAGATTTGGTGATCCTAGCTTGCATCGTTTTTGACTAATCCACCCGTGTGAAGGACGGACAGACATGTGATGGCTAAGACGCGCTGAAAGCAGTAGCTGCTTTCGCACGTAAAAAGTTTAGAACCCTGATGTGGCAAGTTAATTACGTTTTAATAGAAGCCGGGTCTCAAATAGACACCGGGGGGGGGTCTAAGTCAAATGTTCCAAATTGGAAGTTTTACGGTAATAATTAGAATATTTACTAGTAATCAACACTGCAGTATAGCCAATTGCTGAATTTTATTTCTTAGCTACATGTATACTCGAACCTTTGATATAGTAATATATTGTGTCTACTAATAACATGCAGATTTCTCAGTTTCAACATCATGTATTGACAGAAAAACCTAAATGTACATTCAGATAGGCAACGATCAGTTAAAATCAAACGACATAGATTAAGTAACACAATATAAAGATTACAGATTTTGCTTTAAATTACATAGCAAGCACCTAGCATCAAATTAAATTACATTTCAAATGTCACGATATTGATATGCAACTATTAATCACTACAACAACAGTATATGCAAACAAAGTGGTACAAAAAAACTGGGCAGCAATATTTTATAACCATTTTTTCACAAAAATAATTTATTTTCAAATTTCTTACATTTGCAGTACAGCAGTCATTAATATTTCAAGCAATTGCGACAAAAATCTTTTTAGTTTTTTTTGGAACCACCCTGTAGCTGAACAGACAAATGGACATCATAAGTGTCGAGAAATGTCAAGCTAAAACTAGAGTAAGTTATGTAAACAATGACATATTACTTCAAACTACTTAGATCAGTCCAAGAACATAGTCTGACTTTTACTCAAGCTAACCGGGGTCGCTTCACGAAAACCGCCCTCCAATAAGGTCTGGGGAAGTGCTGTATGCTTCCCCAGTTAAGCCTAGGGCAAACAGACCCGTAAGCGACTCTCCAACCATTTTCTTGCTCGCTCATAGGTAAATTTCGCTCTGAGCGAGAAAATGCAAAGTTCCGTCAGTAAATTTTAAGTGGTTGCTTAAAATTTCGCAAAATATGACAGGGGATTACTTTTTTGCTTCACCCCATAAATTAAGTAGTTTTTTTTCATAATTGCCTAAATGGTGCAAGAGATGCGATCTGCATTAAATCACATGGAAGTCAATTCCATAGTTGGCTTTCTGTTAATTTGAGTGTGTGCTACCCACAGTGGAAGTGATGGAAGTCTCCTTGAACTTTGGGAGTCAAAACTTAAAATGCTGAAATTTACATTTAATGATGAAAATTTCATGTGCATGTTGTCTTGGTCTATCTCCAGCCATTTTGGTGCAATTCACTCTTGAAATGTGCGTCGCAGCAAAACGCCAAAAATCACTTGTTCCATGCGCGGAACCACGTGGTTAACTCGGAACTCGAGAAATTACTCGGGTTAACTTGTGATGAATTGTTTCAGGCCAAAATTTAGCGTGGAACAATGTGCGCGAGGTTAGCCCGAGAGCTAAAGTTAACCTCAAGTTAGCAAACCTGTGAGTTAACCTAAACACGGAACAATCGAAGCTAAACGCACTTTTTTCGGCTTCAAAGTCGTTGATTTCGGTGTAAATTGAAAGGGCATGAGTTTTCCAATGGTGCTTAATAGTACACTTGGCCCTTTCTTGCACCATTTCTGAAATACGGTGACTTATTGGCTAAAAATCGCCATGTTTCGTACCTTTTTTCATTTAGCGCCCTGGATCGCCCTGCCAAATTTCTGGAAAAGCTTTACGGATCCTGGAAGTAGAGTCTAATTTGTGGCATTCGACAGCGAAGACCTGTGATCCTAGCTTGCACCGTTTTGATACAATTATTGAAGACAAACAGACAGAGAGACAGATACACACACACGCAGACAGACGCCTCCACGATAGCTAAGATGCTGTTGCACATAAAACATTATGTGCCATTTTAAATTTTGCTTGCTTCGACTCGCTCGTAGGTGTTGTCGCTTGCTCAGGGGAAAATCTTGCTCGCTGTCGCTCGTCCCGTTTCTCGCTTACAGGTCTAGGGCAAAACGTCCATTAACCCAGCTGGGAAAGTCTGTGAAGTGACGTGAGCTCTCCCAGTGGCAAAGCCCCTCCCCCCGAACAAAAAGGCATTTCGGTGAATTCCAAGCATAAAAATCACATCTAACGATTTTGGTTATTTTTATGCAACGTTCCTGGCTCCGGCTGATGACGGAAAAAGAAGGGGCTATGAACTTGAAATTCAAATATAATTGACGAGATTAGATTATAAAACGCTAGCGCTGATATCAACTAGTAGCAAAGCTGTACACTGTTTATGTACAAACTACATATATATATGCGAGCACATTAATCTAGACAAAGTCAGAACAGAGTGGGCCGAAAAATATGCCGCAAACTTCTGTTCATATCAAGATTCACCAAATACTAACCGATTTTCAAAATTCTTTCACCGGCACACACTGTGAAATATTTGCAATACAACGATTATTAGCTATCCCTCTACATGTTAGCTGCATTGCTACACTACCATGCAAAATAGATAAACATTAGAAAAAACTAACCAGTAATAGGCAGCAAGCGTTTTCGTAAACAAAAAAAAACATTTTAAACCAAGATCACACTGAATATCTGTTGTGTTAGATCTGTCCACTTGGATATCTGGGGTGTTGAACACTTATTTGTTTCTGGCCTTCCTGCCTTAGTGGGCCCACCAGTTCATAAACAGTGGTCACGATCTCTTCAGTGCGTGCATGCTTCCTGTTCCTACAAGTCTTTTTCAGTAAAGTGTTCAGTCCTTCCCTTTTCCATTTGTATTTTCCAAAAATTTTGTCAGCATCAAATTCTTTGAATTTATGTAAGTTCTTAACCAGTGCCTTGTTTTCCTCTGTAAATGGAGCATCAGATATTTACAACAACATCGTCAGCCTTTGTTTTTGAGCAATGAAAATGTGTCTGAAACTAAACATAATTCAATTTAAATAAAAAAAATATGGAAAATTGTTTTGGATAATAAGTTTCTCTCTTTTTACTGTAGTGGCTTATTTTAAAACTTATATTTCACACGGTAGTGCAGCGAAAGGACTAGCGTACAATCGGAATGCTGGGTGTTGCAGTAACACAGACTGTAGTAGTAACGCAGGGTGTTGTAGTTGTTTGCAGTGAACTAGACGCAGTCTTCCTGAGACATAAGTAGTGGGTTGACGTACTCAAAACCTTCAAACTCTGACTGGTCAATCTTTGCTATCACTTTCCTATAACAACAAAGACAGGGTCTAGTAGTAACTGTAGTAGCAACAGACAACGACTACAAAAACTCAAATTTAGATGACGGGTATAAAAACAAAAATGAAAAATGCCAGTAACAAAAAATAACGAAACTGGAACAAAACAAAGCTACAACAGAACCAAAATTAAATAAATATTATTTATGGATCAGAAACCGAAACTGAAACTAAATTTAGAAAATCCAAATGAAAATAACAACACTTACATATCATCTGGGGTCAGCTGAACTGGCTCGCTGGTAAACTGAGGGTCAAAGTGCTGAAGATCATGCTCTGAGTTCACGTCAGGCTTGTACGGAGGAGTAATCTGCTTAGCGTAGAGTAAAGCCCATTCAACGGTCTTGAAGAACGGATGAGACTGAATGTCAGTGAAACCAGTCTGACTGTGACAACCCAGACGCTCCTCAGGGATCTAGCAACAACAACAACAACAATTATAACGACTACTACAACTAGCACTACTACTATTACTACAACTACAACAACAAGAATGAATAAGACTAAATATTAGTGAAACCGATCTAACTGTTACAGTCCAGACGCTCTTAAGGGATCTACACAACAAAGACAACAACAACTACTACTACAACAACTACAACTAGCTCGACTACAACAACAGTAGTAGCAGCAACAATAATAACAAAACATTGATATAACACAATAAAGTGCAAAGATACAGGTGGAGTTGATACAGGTAGCTGGTTACATACTCGTATGTACCAGTGTGTATACTGTGTGTCCAAAAAAAATCCCCAACATTTTCAATTGTCCCTTTTAAACCAGTAATAAGATTTTGATAATTTTTTATACTAATATTCCTGACACACTTGCGATCAAATGACTATTCAGTTTTCCACCTCACTCACTGTCCGCTTCTGCACTACAGTCGATAATGACAGAGTTTTTTTCAGGTTTTTTGTTTATTTAAAGGCATATTTTGCTTGATCTGCTTTCCCTAGGTAGTGCAGAAACAGACACTGAATCAGGCGGAAAATGAAAAGTCATTTGATGGCCAGTTTTCTCAGAAATATTTGTACCAAAAATTACTAAAATCTAATAATCCGTTTTAAAGTTACAATTGAAAATGTTTGGGATGTTTTTGGGACACAATGTATTTACCCATTTCAGTACTAACCTGGCTGAGTGTAGAGTAACCTGGTTGAAGACAGAAGGGAGCTAAAGGGGAGTGATTGGTGGGGGGGGGGAACCACCAAAAGTAAGATGCATGGAAAAACGCCTTACTCATAAATTAGTTGCAGTGGTAGCCGATTGATTTTAAGCAGCATCACTCGAGCCACATATTGCTAGTTTTACAGTGGTCCATCTGTCTGTATATCAGGCGACAGCCTACTGTGCACAAATGACCACTGATCAAGATGTCGTTTGGTATGGGGACTAGCAGGACCCTACTAGTAACGTGTTGTTAAACTGAAGGGGCTGTTAAAATTTGTGTAAACTCTCACCATAAGACAAAATCTTAGTTGAAGTTACCGCTATGCCATGCCAAAACATAAAACTTATGACTTGAAACTGTACAAAAAAAGGTCCAAAAATGACAAAGCTGAGAACTTACCTTGTTGAGAAATCCTTTGAGAACACTTCCAGCCTTGACAGACAGCGAACGTGGAATGCGGATCGGTCTTTCCAGTATTACTACAGCCACATCATCCATTAAAATCAGCAACATGCCAGTCTGCTAGTAAAAATCAAGTTGCAAGAGAAAGCCGAGACAGCCAGAGATAAAGCGGATGAATATCAAACGAGATCTGAAAAACATGAACACTATCTAGGAAGAAGTCACCAGCATCCGGTTTGAACTAAAGTCTAAGGTAAGGACATTCCAGTAGTATAACATCCAGGTTACATCACTGATAGAAAAGAGCATTAGCAGTATCAATGTACATGTATGCTTGAATGAGTGGGCAACATCTCACTGATACATTTTACCACAACTTTTCGAGTGTCATACGAGTTTTTTATGCACATGAGAAATAAATAAGTAGACGGACAAACCCAACAGAACTGCTACTACAATATTATCACTACTCTGACTTTTCTACTCCACAATCCACAAATTGTTCAGTTCAAATGACATGAACTTCAGCCAACTCTTGAAGCAGCATTTTTAATCCTTTTAGCAGAGCTGCAAAAAGATAAGTTCTTCAGCAACAGTGAAACTGTAATAATAAACACTTTGGGTGACAACCAACCGATTCAAATAATAAAATATAACAATGGGACCGTAGATGTTTTTAGACAGATCTTTTAAACCCGACGGTGGTTACGACTCACCGGCTATTATGCCTCCGCCAACATGTGACAACTAACGCTCGAAATATCATGCTAACAAAGCCAAAAAGTGCAATTTGAAGCATATTTGACCCCAATGTGACCTTGACCTTTAATCTATTGACCCAAAAATTTGAGGTGTTCATCACTGCCCTAAACTTCATTAGTGGTGAAAGTTCGGTCAAATTCCATCAACAAATACGCAAGCTTATCTTGCTAACAACGTTTGTTCGGGATTCATGCACGCATGCATTGACACATAGACACACAAACACTCTCGAAAATAATGCATCTAGCCACTACATTGGGCGTTGGCAGAGGCATAAAAAATGAAGCAGCAACACTGACGGACAGAGAAAGAGAGCAAAAGACAGAGAAGCAAACAGAAAAAGACACAAACAAAGAGAGGGAGAAATAGACAGACAGAGAAGACTACCTCAGAACAGAGACAAATTGAGTGAGTGAGTGAGTGAGTGAGTGAGTGAGTAGGGTTTAACGTTCCGCCCGACAGAGTATTAGGGTGTTTACACAATCCAGCAAACGTCCAGCATTACATTTGCTGGCTGGATCGTGTAAACACCCCATATAAGTCATTTGGGAGACAGCCTTTGCAGGCAGAATGCATACAAACACATAACAATGGAATGGTAAGTTTAATCTTTACAATACAGAAACAAAGTTTAACCTTTACAGAAACACAAAACACAAAAAACAAGCTAAACCTAAAATTGTAAGAACTCCATTATATGTGTGCATTTGTAATTAACATAATGGCAGTTTTAATAATCTTCCCTGTTACAAAGAGCAAGACACTAACAGACAGAAAGACAGACAGATAAGAACACAGACAAAAAATGCAACTTTAGAACAGACAGTACTGAGTCAGACAGACCAAAAGTGAGAAAAAGCAGAGAAGGGAACCTTGGAAGAGATAGTCTTCGGTGTTCTGGTCCGGGTTGTCTGTTTGTCCAACGATGTCAAATGGAGATCGTCCAGCAAGCATTTCAAACATCAGAACACCAAGTGCCCACCAGTCGACACTAAACCCTACATAGACACAGGCAGACAAAAGCACCACGTAAGTGAGTAAATAGTTTCTTAATAGCACATCAAAAGACCATCACATGCTATAACATCACTGACAGTAACTACCTACTCAAATAAAAATCAATGCGTAAAATCAAGTCAATGTTATGTCATATTGCTATGTTTACTACAAAATACTATTATTAGTTTTTATTGTCTGCTTCTGGCAAATAAGCATGTTTATCTAACAGATAATAAAAATGATAAATGTAAAAAAGTGAAGAAAATGAAAGCAATGTTGTGATGGTTAACACTGAAAACAGTAGAGTACGATTTACGATAATTGTCACTTAGAACAATTAACCAATTTTAAGTTAACTGTTAGACATGTCTACTGATGCGGTAAACTGATAAACCATCACATGATCAGAGAATGCTGCTACAGCTATACTTACACTACATTTTACTACAAGAGTAGTGAGTAAGTAGGGTTTAACGTCCCAACCCGACACAACATAAGTCATTTTGGGGACGGCCTTTTCAGGCAGAATGCACATATATACATAAGTTTAAACTTTACAATAAACAGAAAGTTTAACCTTTACAGAAACACAAAACACAAAAATGAGCTTAACAGACAATTGTTATATGCATGCATATGTAATTAACATAATGGTAGTTCTAATAATCTTCCCTGTTATTCTCTAAACAATCATTAATTACAAGAATATTGCACTGTTCTACCATCTCACTAGTTTCATGGGAAAGATACAGCCAGCTATAATTGTTCCGAGTTCTTAGGCCTATATTGTAAAAATTTAACGTTATTGCATCACTTCACAGACTACTTATAAAAAATCTAACATCTTATTAATCTTGTTATTGCTTTATGAAAAATGTGAAAAAAATTGCAATCTAACACAATGCAACAACCTGTTGATACAAAAAAAACTTAGTAGCGACCTATACACTCTCGAATATCATCAATTGATCGAGTACAATGCCAGCGGGTTGAAAAATGTAGAAAATGCGGGCAATAACAGCAGCCAAGTGAATGAAGCAACACAGGTACAAATGAAGCAAACACGAAATCAAGCAGAAAATGTGTCATGCAAAGCAACAGCACAAGTTACATAAAGCATTTTGCCAGTAGCGCCGTGTCCCTCCCCGAAAGCTTTAGCCTCTGAAGCGATTTTCTTCGTTGGAAATTTCTTCGAAGGAAAAAAAAAATTTTCAGCTGTCTGTCAGATAACTGCAACTTCGTGTCCATTCCCCCCTCTGCCAACCATTTCAACCCATGCTCCACTCAATCTAATGTCAACTGTGCTCAACGAACACTTTGCACAAAGCAGCGGAATTAGTGACAGACAGCACACTGGAAGCAGATATAACAACTGACGGGCAAAAAGGCAGTCAGCAAGGCCATCCTTTGCGTTACATTAATGACAGTCAGCCAGCACCACAGATGTGCATGAGACCTTTCAAGCAGAGACCGAACCAGAGACACGTATCTCCGAGATCGAGACGGTGAGAATTTTGCCCAACATGAGACATTACTATGTCTCGAAAAAGTCTCAAGACTGAGACCACATCTCTGATGCAGCTGCTACTACTGCTCCTACTACAATTACTGATGTAGTAGGAGTAGTAGTCATTACTACCATTACTACTACTACTATTACTACTACTGTTACTATGATTTTATGAAAAATCCTAAAAAGTTTTGTAAATTAGGCCCCAGTGCCGAAGCCATAAAAGCAAAACCATAAAACGTTTGAACAGAGCCAAACTGCACTGTAGTCAAGCCAAACTATCTTCAGATACACCGGTTATGTTTTCAAAGAGTGAGTATATATACCATGCAGATCGAGCTAGTAGCAAGATGAAAAAATCCAAAAGCCAAATCAGAAAATCTCGAGCAAAAAACTCCCAGGCTTAGCTCACACTCTCCGGAGAGTACCAAATATCTGCAGGAATCATGACCCCACCTCCAAGTGCCCCACAAAATAGTTTCATCTGCAATTAATACCACTTTACTCTTCACTGAACTTGTGAAAGATAACAAAATAAATTGCCAATTTAGAACTCGTTTCTATGTAAGTGCATTGACCATAGTTAGCAAGGGTTAAACGTTTGATGTGCCATCTGTAGTTTCCCAGGTAAGTAATAAACTACATGGATACACGCAACGAACGGTTCACATTGGGGTTAGTCAACCAATTACAAGTCAGTGAGGGTGTACCACAAATAAACCATTGAGTCAGTCACGGCGTACCATAGTCTTCACCACGCAGAATCTCAGGTGCGATGTAGTTGGGCGTTCCACAGAATGTGCTTGTAAGTTCTCCGGCTTTCAGACCCTCCTAAACCCCACATGCAACTCCAGGTCAACTCAGCCTCCTAATCCAAGCGGGACAGATGCCCCTGCCGGTACCAGTAAACTCACCTGATAGTATAGGTAACTGCATAAATTCTCCAACAAGCAAAACAACCAAGCTACTGCGAGCCCAGAATGTCAACTGCCACCATTCAGTGACAAATTTCACGAGAAACAAAATCAGCGAAAGAATCAAACAACAACAAGCTCAGCTCAACCGTGAATGACACCAGAGACATCAGCAGAAAACAGAGAGAGAGAGATCACACAGGAAGCATAGAGATAAACGACTCGAAAATGACACTACCATCAACGAAATCACGAAGCAAAATCATTTTAGCAGAAATTGTGAGTGGGTCTATTTTCAGTCACCCACCACCAAGTGAAGCACAGTTTCTACAAACTCAAATTCCAGTCAGGACAATTTACCACAGACACAAACAAACAGACACACAGATAGTAAAACACAGACAGACAGCGGTGCAGATAAGCAATGCTGCCCGTGCCCACAGTGAAGCTATCAGCAACCCTCCCCCACCCCCAGCGTACCATAATCCTCTCCGCGCAACATTTCCGGCGCTATGTAGTTTGGAGTTCCGCAGAATGTACTTGTGGTGTCTCCTGGCCTCAGTCCTTCCTGTGTGTCCCAACAACCAGCCACTAACTACTATTACCAGTACTACTACACAGGCCCGTCAAACTACCCCGAACCCCGTGACGTTTGAAGGGCCCCACCATCGCTCAAAAGTATTAAGTACACCAGAATGCTCCATTAAAAAAATTCAAAAAAAATTTATCCCTGGAAGGGACCCATGAAAATATTTCCCAGGGCTCCGCTGTGGCTCTTGACGGGCCTGCTACTACAAGTGCTACTGCTGCTTATGTATCACTTGAATAGTGTTAAGGCACGTACAGAGTGACGTAATTAAAGTGAGCTGAACTGACATAGTTTAGTTTTTACACGCGAAAGCAAAAACGGTGCAAGCTAGGATCACATCTTTACCGTCGGCTGCCCAGTAGACTATTAGTTTCAGGAACCGTAAAGCTTTTCCATAAATTCGAAGGGGGTCACCCTGAACAAGGGTGC
>Ga0209454_1001421_pt1 | contig 14938 bp, 8 predicted proteins | sample WorMetHERISLAND1_2_FD_187400 | JGI IMG/M metagenome (GOLD analysis project Ga0209454, IMG submission 187400) | Marine gutless worms symbiont microbial communities from Max Planck institute for Marine Microbiology, Germany - Olavius geniculatus... | ecosystem: Host-associated > Annelida >...
GTCCAAGTCTCGATTTTCTAGGTTCATGAAACCTGCACACGAGGGCATCAAAGTGCGGTACCTCCGTAAAAGTCGCGACGAAATGGCTTGAGATAGACTGACAGTTTGCGAACAGGAACTGCTATAGGCTTTCGCGCGTTCCGTGAGCATTAGCTCAAATTTCTTGTTAAATAAAGCAGCAAATATAGTTAAGAAGAAGCGCAATCTACAAAACGAAGGCCGCATCAAGACATGCATCGACAGGTTCTGCAGCTGGGCGTATTCCAAACTGCAGTTTCTCAGAGCGATTAGCCACAGTCTGGGCCGAAGACATCTACATTAGTCCTATTATTTAGTCACACCGAAGCATTCCATTTCCAGTTCACGTCGGACGACAACAGCGACGACGACGACGATGACGTTGACTCTACGCCGTCAGCCACTGCCACTGCCAGCGTCACCGCAGCTGATGCAACAGCTACTCCACAGCGTGTGATATGTGTGAGGTCTGCCTCATCGCACTACGCTCTGTGGACATTCTCGTTTCCGTTACAATGCCCGTATCGTAGTCTTGGTGTGTACTTTTAAAATTGTAAGCATACACGTGCTGTGCAATTTCTGACACGATGATAGTAATAGCCTGTAGCCTGTAGGCCTATCAACTTTCACCTAGAATAGGGCCTAACTCAAAGAACACAGGAGACAGAAAAAGACTATAAGTAAACACCAGACGGAAAATAACCTGTACGACACACAATAAAACAGTCTACAACCGTAGCCCAGCGAACAAAATCATGATGCATATTTTTGTACCCTATTGTAAATTTAACACAGATAATATGATAAAAAGTTTTGCTTTTATAATTTCGATTGTGTTTAAGTGGCGATTAGGCTTATTTCTAGATACGTGTCAGCGTTTGAGTGCAGGTTAATTTTTCCCCGTAGGCTACGTATCGATAATTGATACTATCTTATCGTTGTGTTTTGATTGATTGGGATAAGACCTAGTTCTTTACTTTTATTATTGTCATAATTTAACGAACCTCGACGTTATCAGTCAGCGCAAACCCTGCAGAGAACAATATTTGCCCCGTGCCCATATAACAGCCTGATTACTTATGGTCAGATAAAGTATTATCTGCAGCGGCTTAGCTAAGTCTGCAGTGCATTAGGCCTATAGTTCTACTTGCTGTTTGAGAGGTGCCTGTGTACCGTGTAAAGTAGGGTCGTAGGTACGAAATGATAAGAAATCTGCGTGTTAATGTAGCCTAATTTATTGATTCATTTCGGTCAGACATGGAATCGTGCGTAGTACGTACTACGTACCATGCGCGTACACTGCCCATAATATAAGCGGGTTAATGGATATTTATCGGCATGGATTTTCGAGAGCACGCACGCACGTTATTTGTTCTGCGCTACTCTATATCTTATCATTCTTTCTCCATTTCTCTAAGACAGATGGATCAAACCTCGCGAGCGTAAATTGGCATACAAGTTTTGCCATCTATTAGCATTTCCATTTACTGGTGGATTCAGAGGGTAAGGGGAAGGCGACCTTCTTACTGTCTAGATGCATCTTATAACAAAGTAAAATTTTTGCACAAAAATGCATAATTTCTCCATAATTAAAAAAATTATGACAAAGGGATACATACAGCCCCCTTTCCAGACTTCACTCCATACCTTTTCGCCCCCCCCCCTTATACAAAATTCTGGATCCGCCACTGTTTGCACCGCCAGTACGCGTAGTATGAAATGAGAATTTTGTTGATGATTTCGCCGATCAGGTCTCATCCCGGAAACTGAAGCGGAACAGGATGGTATCAACGTCGACGACGACGACGATGAAGACAATAGACTGTCGCCGACGCCGCGGTCGCCGGGTCAGAGGTCAAGGTCAAGGTCAAGGTCAAGCACCTCAAGGCCGATGAGACTGTTCTTCAACACGGACGAGCTGACCGACGGCACACGACGCAGTCACGTGCACGTCAGATCAGCCGTGCTGCGTCTTCACTGGAACGGACATTTGCCTCCGCAGCCGACTCGCCGCAGTAAGCTGCTGCTGCTTTCGTTGACTAGCCGCTTCGGGTTTTACTTCGCACAAAATGGTGTAGCCATAAGGGCGCTGGGGGCTTACTCAGTTACTCGAAATTGTGCCAAAATGTGCCAGAACACTTCTTTTTTACGGTACTCAAAAATAAAAAAAAATTCTTAGACCCTTTCCACACCTCACCCTTTTAGTGTCCCCCTTTATTCAGATTCTGGTTACGCCACAGTGTGATGGTATATCTAGAGGGTTGTGTGTAAAAGTATTTATTAAGTGAAAATATTGCTTCTGTCGGAAAAGGGAGGTTGTCTGCATATGTTTGTCTGTTTGTCCCCAATGTCTCAAAAACAATTTTTTCAACAAAATGAACAAAAAACAAAAGATAGATATGGCAACGCGTAGGTGCATTTTACTCGATTTAACTATTGAACTTCATACAGCTAAAGAAATCAACTGATGTAGGCCAGAAAATGATAAAGCTGTCTGTAAAATTCGGTAAATACGATTGGCGAACACAAAGTTAACTGACTGTCAAACATTGTGCAAGGCTAAATCTGTCCGCGGTAGCTGCAGTGGCATGCTGCGATAATTATATCAATAACTAGTGGCCATGTAGCAGCTCTCTCTGATCTTGCCATGGCAAAGTATCGGGAAATTCGGTTCGGTGACGTTGACCTTTGACCTTTTAGCCTTGAAATTCAGTAGCATTCTGGAGTTAAGCTAAGTGCAGCGGTTCAATTGTTAGTTATCGCGCTAACAGTAAAACAGACAGACAAACAAAAAAACTTCGCCGCAATGCTGAAAACGATGCTGTTGTCACTACCGCGGACAGTATCTATTAATGCCGAGCATCAGAGGTCCTGCGAGATTGATATTAGTAATATCACGTATGTTTAAAGACGCGTACAGAGCGACTTAACTGAACTGAACTAAATTGAACTGACACGGTTTAATCGTTGACGAACTGACCAATGACAAGCAGGGCGAGCTCATTGGTCATTGGCTGACGCGTACGTGATTATAGTCGCGTATCACTGACACCGTTAGACAGTGCCTACTGTAGTGCATTACTGCTTGCTCATTTGTCACTTCGCGCCAAAAAATATCATATCAGTTCAGTTCAATTCAGTTACGTTGCTTTGTACGCGCTTTAATTTATGTGCGTCTTTGTCGATCGACTGAATTGAATTTGCAGAATCACGTGATCGCCGGCGTGGCGTCACTGGGCAGGAGGAGACTCCGACTGTTTCCGCTAGACGTAGACATCCACGTGGTGATGGCGGACCTTCCTCCAGGACCTGGAATAACTCGACCTCCAGCGCTGCATCATCGCTGCGTCTCAGTGTCTACCAACTCACCCGACGCGCCTCCAGGCTGCAGTTCAACAGACGAGGTTTGATCTCATAGTAACAGGCGCTTCTATCTTTATACCTGGTGGGCGCAGCTTGCGTACAGTAAAAAAACAGGGGGATGAAGTTTTGTGAAAAGTGTATGCAAAATTTCTACTACCAGAAGCGCTGTTTTTAGCTCAAAATGCATCACAAACTGTTTGGCGATTAGGCTGTGCCGGGGTCCACTTGGGGAGCTCACAGCGCTTTCACAGATCTCTTAGCTGGACTAAGAATGTGGGGCCCTTGGCTTAAATGTCAGTCCAATAGGGTGTTTTGGGCGAAAAAATCGCCTGAACTGAAGAGCTTTAGTAGATGGGACAGAAAGTTGGAATTTGCCGACAGATACTGCGAATTTCAGATAGACAGAATTTCGACAGTTAGTAGCAAATTTCCGAAGAAGAGATCATTGGTGATGAAAATTCTAATTTTGCTTTTAAATTCTGTTCCGAAATTTTTTCAACACGGGGTTTTCAGACCAAAATTTTGAATTCTTGGACGGTAATTTTCCGGAAAAAGCAAATTTTTAGAGAATTTTGTGACAGCGCAAAATTTAGGGGGGGGATTGTTCGCGAGACCAGGGCAAGAAGGGGAAATTATTGCCCCCTTCTTGACGTTGGGACATTGGCATCGATGTCGACAACCACATTCTCTCCAGGTTCTGGCCGGATATTCCAGACATCCAGTCTTTTCAGTGCAGGCAAGGTCGGCAAAGTCATCTGCGTGCCACTGCGTGCTGGTGAAAGCAATGAAACAAAACTCCAGTAAATATGCTTGTCCTAAAGGCGCGTATACATATCGACGTAACTCGACTGAACTGACATGATATAGGTTTTGACACACTGACCAATGGGCAAGCAGCAATGCATTACAGTAGGCACCGTCTAACGGCGTCGGTGGCCTATGTGATTATGCTCACGTGGACACGCGCCAATCAATGACCAGTGGGTAAGCCAGGCGAACCCACTGGTCATTGCCATCCTTGCCCATTGGTCAGTTCTTCGAAAACTAAACCATGTCAGTTCAGTTCAGTTACGTGTCGCTCTGTACGCGTCCTTATGTTCACAGAGAGGAATAATATGCTTCAGACACTTCTACCTGTTATACGTGTGGATGTGAATGGATTACACGTCAGATCGGTTTATAGTTGTCAATGTTTTGGTTAAAAATTGCAAAAAAACTAACCGTCTCTAGAGGTGGTGGTCTGGTATCGTCGTTGGTCGCATCAACGAAGTTAATCAACGCTGGACCCGGTGAGTTATTGGATTGGTGATCGTCGACAGGCGGGTAAACCATCTCAGTATGTAACCAGCCACTCATGTCAACTCCGCCTGGCCATCCCTCGTGGGTTGGCGCAATGAGTAGGCTACCGGCGAAAGCTGGACGGAAACACTAGTCCTGTGTCCGTGGTCTGGCAGTGTAAACTGGTGTCTGGCTGAGAGCTAAGGAAACGGAGATCAGCACCGCGTATGGGCCTTATGGCTGGTAAGGACTTTTACGTTATTTTACGTATCGTCTTTACAAATTTTATTTAAAAATAAGGACGAATGTTTGTTTGTTGTCGAGAAAGATGTCCGGTGTCTCAGAATAAGACCAATTCAGGGTAAACAAGCCGCTAATATATGAATAGGGGCCTAGATGCGAAAACCTTATCGGTATTTGAAGTATTCTTGGGTTGCGGTAGGCGACTGTGTGGTGTGTATTTATGTTCGCTGCATCTTGCCTGTATAGAGGCGGTTGGTTATCTTTAGAGCGGTCGAACTCGCTCGCCGCCTTTCAACGTTTCCGGTGATGTACTCACGCGAAGACCTATCTCGCGTGCCTGTGTGTCGTCGCCCTTATTCATTACTGTCGACACCATATATGGGGGCCGACAATTAATACACGTTCTCGTGTGCAGACGCATTTCTGTCCGTGCGTGTGTCTTTCATTTTGGGCGACCTTTAAGCTGGCAGCTTAACGGTTAACTTAACTGACTTTTCTTTACGAGGTGTCGGTTTGTCTGTCGTGTGTAACTGATATATTGTGGCTAAACGGTAGGTTTTATCAGATTTTTTACAGGAGTAATAAGCCCTGTGTCATAAACTCAGGAATGGAAAATTTTGGCGATGCAGTGCAAGGGAAACATTTTAAAATTTGTGGTTGAAGAGAAGGGGTAGGAAATACATGTATGTGCGTTTTCCAATCGATAACTGGCTGTATCTCGAAAACGGTAAAGTAAAGGTTGCTACAGATGACTAACAGGAAGTCCATAAGTCCTTTACACATGACACGAAAATTATTGATCTTGCATGACCTTGAAGGGTAGTCATTTATTTCTGCTATGTTAATCGTGCGTTATTGTGGCTGAATGGTAAGTCGTAGGGGGTCAGCGATGGTGTCGCTGGACATAGCGAAGACAAGTTCCTAATTGCTATAGGCTGTCAGTAGTAGGGGCCTAACTATGTCTTTACGTGCAGCGGTTTGGCCGCAATTTTTAACGCAAAGTTTTAAGCTATAGGTCGCTGTATTTCAGAAACGGTGAAAGATAGGGCCAGTTGCTATTGAGCACTAATATGACGTCGCATAAGACCTTTTAGATAAGACAAAAATCATCGTCCTTGGATGACTTTAAAAGGTCATTACGCACTATTGTGGGTAAATGGTACGTTGTAGGCCTACGGGGTCGGCGATGGCATTGTTGGATAGGACGATAACAAGTTTTTAAAGGCAGTTAAAAGTAACCATATGTCTTTGTCTGCAGCTGTTCGGCCGCAATTTTGAATCTAAAGTTGCTGCCTGGAGTCATCACCAATGGAGTCGAATTACCGTATCGTATCTATAGCGTTAATTGTAGCGTTCGATATAGCAGCATCACCTTAGCGTGTATAGCACTGTAGTCACTCTGGGAAATCGCTTTCTTCCTGCGACCGAAAGTCAGTCGCTGGCCTTCGAATGTACGCGGTACTGTCTGCTTACTCCAGCGACAGCTGGGTTACTTGTTCCGAGTAGAATCCGAAGTATGAGCTCCCCATTGGGGTCTTAATTGGGCGGAGCTTTAGCCGAAATCGAATTTGGTGCGATTATAGCCTTAAAATATGAGATCTAACGGCAGCAATTTCAGTTATTTTCCTCCTGAGTCCCTTATATCTATTTTTGACAAAAATTAGATTGGAGGAAGCTGGGCTCCCTAAGCCCCTCTTATATTCAGTAGGCCATTGGTTGTTGCGTTGTGCCAAGGTGGTCGAAGGCTGGTGAAGTCGATGCGCCTGCGGGAAACCAGGGAGCCGAGCTGGATTAACGTGGACATCAAGTCGGCCGTGGAGGCGTGGGTCAGAAAGCCGAGACGCAACTACGGTCTGCAGGTTAGTGATATGCAAATCACAAGTTAAGTCACAACTCATTTCTATCAAAACTTGCACTTTTTATAAACGTTCAATTTACATAATTTAATCCTACAATAATCGCAGCCGCTCTTCATACATTCGGAATTTTTGTGATAAAGCAGAATTCATGTCATGATGGCTAATAAAAAAATCTACAGATAGTCACTGTCAATTTTTTAATATAAAGAATTCGTCTGTCGCTGGCAATAACACATTGTTAATAGCCTAGAAAATTTCTGTAATTTGGAATGATTTAAATCAGATCATGATTTGGATTTGCTCATCACTGCTGCAGGTAGTCGTGAGCGAGTCGTCGAGGCGTCGTAGTCGACGCGCATGACAAGAATACGACGCGCACATTGTTAATAGCCTAGAAAATTTCTGTAATTTGGAATGATTTTAAAGCAGTTAATAAAATTTCAAAGTAAATCCAACAGAACCACACGTTTTGTTAATTAGATCGATGTTCTTCAAATCAAATGACTATACGTGATTCAATCTTCATTGAAATCAGATCATGATTTGGATTTGCTCGTCACTGCTGCAGGTAGTCGTGAGCGAGACGTCGAGGCGTCGTAGTCGACGCGCACGACAAGAATACGACGCGCTTAGCATCATCGACGACTACGACTGCTGCGACGCCGCTGACAATAGCCGTGAGTAAAGGCGCATACAAAGCGACGTAACTGAACTTAACTGCACTGACACGGTTTAGCTTTTGACGAACTGATTGATGGGCAAGCGGGGCGACCCCATTGGTCATTGGTTGACGTGTACGTGAGCGTAGTCACGTAGTCACCGACGCCGTTAGACGGTGCCTACAGAAATGCATTACTGTTTGCCCATTGGTCAGTTAATTAACAATAAATTTGAGTTAATGCTCACAAGACGCGCGAAAGCCTATAGCAGTTCCGGTTCGCAAACTGTTAGTCTGTCTCCACCCATTTTGTCGCAGTTTATTTTTGGAGTGTGAGTGCAGTCGAAAATCGCAAAAATCAATAACAAATCCCTTATTTTGGAAGTTCAGGGTCTATCATAGTAATCGTTGTTGATACGACTGAAATGAATAGTTCGTCACTAATGCTTGTTGTGATATGCCAATGGTGATCTGCAACCGTTTTCACAAAAGACTGGCTGACAACGGTAAAATAACGACTTTTACGGGAGTACCGCTTTTTGATGCTTTCGTGCGCAGGTTTTTTTGAACCCAAAAGATCGAGACTTAAACCGTCGATATCTACGTTCAATGCTGAAAATTTTATATTCAGCTTGTCTTGGTCCATCTGTAGTGATTTCGGCGCAATTTGCTCTTGAAATCTGTGTCGCAGCTCGAAATCGCCAAAAAATCTATAAAAACCCCTATTTTGGCGTTTAAGGTCATTCAAGGTCATTGAATTCGGCACCAATCAAGAGCCAATGTACGACTTCCTATTAGTGATTAATAGTAACATAGGCTCTATCTTGAACCGTTACTGAGATACAGCTTCTTATTGGCTGAAAATCGCAAATTTTTCTCAACCCTCCCATTTAGCGCCCTAGTTCGGCGTGACTGCCTTCGAATTTATGGAAAAGCTTTACGTTTGGTTCCTGAAACTAGAGTATTTCAGGCAGCCAACGATGAAGATTTGGTGATCCTAGCTTGCACCGTTTTTGACTGATCCACTCGTGTGGATCGGACGGACAGACGGACAGACAGACAGAAGGACACACAGACAGTAGCTACTTTCGCGCGTAAAAACCAAACCGTGTCATTTCAGTTGAGTTGTGTTTAGTTACGTCGCTCTGTACACACATTAACTCTGCACCCATTGTTTAGAACAGCTTTTCCTCGAATATTTTATTGTGTAACACTGACTCTATCTTCAAGAGACATTTAAAATAATTTCTGTTTAATACCGTCTGACCGACTGTCGTCCAGCGCCTTTGTAGCACTGCATACCGGCGCTATATAAATATAATTATTACTATTATTACTATTAGTATTAAATGTATATACGCAAGTGCGTGCGTCCGCAATGACGCAGTGGACGACGGACGTGAAGATGACGTGGTGGTGGAGCGCGGGAAGAACGCGAGCATGCCGGGATCGACGACGTACCCGACGCTGGACGTGATCGTGCTACAGCGGACGCGACGTCGACGCAGCGGCGTGGTGGTCTCGCCGGCACAGCAGCGCCACAGCGCCAGACGACGGCACAGACGACGCAGACCGAGGATCAGGTCACGTGACCGGCGTGACGTCACGACCCACGATGACGAACGACAGAGTGCCAGCTGCACGATGGAATCGATGACTGTTTCGTTCGAAGGTCGGCGCCACCATCTCCGGCCGTTTGTTTGTAATTAAATCAGGCCTGAGCACATAAAGATGTTTTTTCAAAACAAAAAAGTCGAGAGTTTTAGGACATTTTCGGGACAAATATTTACTAAAAAGCTATATATCTGAACGGGTTTGTGAGTGATTAGATATGGAGAGAATTATTATTCAGAATTTGTGCACAAAGCATAAATACAAGAACTGAATTTGCTTTGTTTAATAGAGATTGCAACTGTTACTGAAAAAAATAAGTTCTAAGTGGAGTGGAGTTTTCGGGAAGGGCAGCGAGTCCCCCCTTTCCCACAAGCTAAAGGCTCTGTGGGAGAATCTAGGATGGACCGCCGGCCGCAAACACGTTTTTGACGTAGAAAAAAACCTTCAGAATGCACGTAGCGGGTATAAATTTTGTTGGTTTTCACCCGCTAGAGATTATATGTTCTGAAGTGCAATCGAGAAAGCTTTGAAATTTAACGACAAATGGACACTTTTGAGGACGCTTTTTGGATTTCAGGACATTGTAGGACAGTTTATAAAATTACAGGAATTTCAGGACTGTGTAGAAGCCTGCGCAATGTTTGTTTCTTTGCTCAGATTTTTAAAATGTCAAAATGACGAGGGCTGTTTAAGTGCAGACTCCACTCAGGCGGCGCCCACATCTGCGACTAAACTAAAACGAAATTTGTCTTAATTTTTTTTCACACAAACGTAGGCATCAGTTTACCCTACCTTTATTATTATTAGTAATAGATTTTGTTTTAAATTTTAGCCATGCATTTTAGATTGATCTGTTGTGTTGCACAGAAGATCGAAAGTCAATACACAACAGCTTGATAAGTCCAGGCCCGAGAAGAGCCACAGCGGGGCCTGGGAAACATTCTCGTGTGGCCCTATATGGGGTGGTGACTAGCAAGCGGGCTAGACCGCTGGAATAATGAATACATTCATTCATTCGAGAAATAGTCCGATTTGTTTAAAAAAATCGTCGCAAAATAACTGACGACAAATGATCAGTCATATAGCAAATATACTTTTTAGCGTTGGCGGGGCTCCCAAACGTTGCTGGGCCTAGGAAAACTTTACCCTTTTCGTTCCTTTTGGACGAGCCTGGATATGTCAGTGTTGTAGCCTACAGCATGTCCACAACAAATCGAAGTAGCGTAGCTTGGGCTTTGGTTGGTGTTTTGGCGTTTCTCTGTGTTCTTCGTCTTTTATTGTCTCTTTTATTATCGCACGCCTATTGTTCTATCAGTTTACCAGTATCTTCTCTGCATCTCTCATTCCCAATGTGCGCTACGGGACTGAGACCTTGGTGTGGCTGATTGGGGCGGTGCATAATAGGCCATGTCTGCCAGAAAGAAGCACAATTTTTTATCCCAACCCGTAGCGAAAACTGCGAAATGCTCTATGTACGCTAGTGTTTGGCTGTGTCTCAGCGGCGTCGATCTTGAAGGAGGGAGGGGCGAGTAGGAGGGGAAATCGCTTTTCTGCTTCGAATAACAAATCTCGAGGTAAAATGTTGAGTTTATGTCAATTTGCCTCCGGACAAAATTTCGCCCCAACACCTCAAAACATCAAGTTTAACGCCTCTGAAGGTACGAGTGACAAAGTACTTTTGACGATAAAAATTTGAAAAATAGGAAAACTACGAGAGACAAACTGGTGGTTCGTCTGTCTGTATAGAGTTAGGCTACGGGGATGTCGTTGTGCATCCGAGACACTTCACGACCGGTTACTGCTACGGCGCGTGCGCGAAGAAGCACATCGGCGACCCACAGTCACAGGACCGTCAACTCTACGATAATGTACGCTATAGAATTTTTGTCGTGCGTCGGCATTTATATCATCATCTATATGCTTTATAGCGCTGTAAAGACCACAGCAAATGCGTCTGTCCGTTTGTCTGTCACGCGCTGTGTCGACGGAGCAACACTTAGCAATTTAGCATGGCAAAGCTGCCACTAAATGACAGTTATAAGGTTAAAGGCTGAGTATAGCTCTTTATGGGAAAGCCATCGCGGAGCGTCACCTACCATATGGATTCACACAGTATTTTCTACCACCCGACTCAGGTGAACGCGCCCGGCTTCAATCCGAGCCAGACAGGCCAGTGCTCAATTTACCTACCTCGGAAGGATGGAAGGCTGAGTTGACCTTGGTGTTGGATATGTAACTAGATTGTTTACCTGTTTGCAGACAGTTACCCATCTAAGTAGTAACCAGTGGCTTCTATCTCCCCAAATCTGGAATCGAAATCGGGCGCAACTTCTTCCCCTCCCCCAGTTGTGGGCTCAGGTCCCCTTAATTTCTGATTCGTTTTCCCACCCATTTTGGGCTTATTTTCCTCGAGGGAGGAAGTTTTGTTAAGGGTGTAGATTGAAAAATAGGAAAACGTAAAAAAATAGGTACAACCTTAACAACCCCGGCCTATTTTTCACTGGGAGCAAGTTGCGTCCACTAGGTATAGGGATAGAAACCACTAGTAGTAGCCTAATTACTTGATAGCGACCCGACTTGGAGTTGAACCCACGACCTCCCGATCGTAAGTCTAACACCTTACCGTTACACAACTTACACTACACCGTACCGCACCAAGCCGGACAGTTTTACCCCGTTCACACGATCAAGCAAACATCGAGCAATCATCCAGCAAATGCATTCAAAATTACATGTGCACGACGTGTGTTCTAATTGCTCCATGTTTGCTCGATGTTTGCTTGATGATTGCTTGATGGTGTAAACGGGGTGTTACCAAACTCAACCGGAGACCGGAAGTGACCGAACTCAAGCGGAACTTGACCGGACCGTAATACCCCGTTTACACGATCAAGCAAACATCAAGCAATCATCAAACAAACACTGAGCAATTAGAGCACACGTCGTGCACATGTATTTTGAATATATTTGCTTGATGTTTGCTTGATCGTGTAAACGGGGTATAGTTGGCATCAGTTAGAATTATCCAAATGATACGCGTCAGACCTTACGAATATCAGTTCTAACAACACTTGCAACTTTTTCATCACTAACCACACCCCGGTAGCATCTTTGATAGCATCTCGTGGCTCAATGACATAAAAATTCATGCTCAAAATCATACTTAAATGCAACACTGGAATGCACTGCAACCGAGTAGAGAAGCCACACCACTGTATCAAATAGCATAGGCCCTACCTTGTCACAAAATTTACTAGATTATTATCACAGTTAATTTTAAATACATCTTTGTGTGAATGTTAATAACCGTTTCATACGTTCGTCATATAGTGTTCCTAGGTGCTAGCCAATAGTCAGCAAATATAGGCAGGTTCTCCGGGTAGCCAGCTTGCGGTCAGTCAGCACGTTAGCCACATGCGCGATGCCTGCAGAGACATTCTTTTTCTACCCACTTTCCAGTGCATGTTATCTCCACGGCCACGAACGCCGTTCACATCCACATATGAGCAGTAGTTGTACCAGAATCCACCGCCGTTGTACACCGCGCAGTTATTTCTGTAGCCATCATATGGATTGGTCCACCGATCGTTGTCACGGTCGTACGTGGTGAACATGTACCCGTCATGGTACGAAAATGCGTCTCCGTCTGCGTTACCTGAGTACCCGGATACATGCATCGTGTAGTTGGTTGCCTCGTTGCTTACCTTAAACCAACTGTACTCGGCGTAGTACCAGCTGCCGTTGTCACGTGCCTGTAGGTCAAACCTGAGCTTGTAGCGGTCGTGGACGTTTTCTGTCAGCTGATGAAGCAGGTCGTTGCCGAGCCAATAGTTGCCTCTCGAGTCGTTGAATCCCACTTTGAACTCCTCCCATGAACGGTTGAAGAAGTAGGATCCGTCGACGTTTTGCTGGATCAGCAACGGAATGCAGTTGGCTACAGAACAAAATACAACCATTATTGAACCACGGTCGGCGTCGAACAAAATGCGGTTATAGGCCTACGCCTATTAGCTACTGTTATGTCCCTTGAACGCGTCGCGAATCGTTTACGTGCAGCGCGACAACTTTGTTAGCACAGTGTTTTTGTGTTCTTCCTTTACCGTGCGACGAACTGAGTTCAAGCGCGATTCGTCCGTTTGACATGCATGTACATACTGGTGGACCGGCGAGTACAATAATACCCATAAAGCTTCGTCACACCTCCTAGACATCCAGAACTCCAGTTAGTCTGCGACTACACTAGCACCCTCAATTATTGCTTCCGGACCTGATCTGTCTAGTGTCGACAGTCCACGCTTCTAAACCTTTTATCAACACTCGCTGGGCTAGCTGCTAATGAGAAATAGGGCCTACGGTAACAATCTGCTTAATATCAGAATACAGTAGTCTGCTGTAAGAACTTAAAGATACAGTAATAAGCCTATATTTTACAACCTGAAAAGCAATGGCGAAAGACCAAGTTACAGGAAAAACATATAGACAAAGCTAAAACAGATTGTGTTTTTAGATTAGATATAATATTAGCCGACGTGTCTCTGTCTGCAAAATCGGAAAAAAAATCACATAAAGAGAAAAGCACGAAAAGGACAAACATCAACCAGTTTTCGTGCTGGCTTCACTTTCTTTACGGTTTTGGCTTCACTAGGAAATCTTACGCTACACTGAACAACACTGACAAAGACAAGCTAATAGCTTAGAAAACTGTCGCCGCAACGCTTGAATAAATGAAATAATGAGAAACTGAAAACGTCACACAATCGTTCGGACAGACATGCAGAGAGACAGACATCGTTCGAAAATACCGACAGTGAGTAAGTATAATTAGAAAAAAACAGACATTGACACCGGCTGATAAAGTTAACATCTATGTTTTGAATGCTTAGGTCTCTGTCTTGGTCGTCAGTCGTAGCATACAAGGACGCACGTGACTGGTGCGCATACTGCTGGCAGCTGCAGCAACGCCAGACGAGCCCGTGCTGCTGCTGGTGCTGTCGCTATGCCAGCTTTTCCAATCGACCCAATGCATTGTGGTGTCCGTGGACAGAAAAACACACAGATATACATGCATCTAGAGACCTGCTTGCGTGCTTGGTTTTAAGGATTGCCATAGCGCTAGGGCGCCGACAGTCAAAAATAAATTGATTTGCACTCACATAAACTTGACGAGTCACGGAAAAGCTGCTGGCGAAATTCGAGAGAACCTAGTTCTTCTCTGATCGTCAGCTTTAACTCAGCCTTGATCTGCCTTACGGCTATTTCAGACGCAGTCGACTGACAATATGTGTACGCATCGCTTTCATCCACCGTTGGCTGAGCCTTCACGTCCAAAGACAACATCATTATCAACCACGTTATCAACACACCGAACATAATCACCAGAACTACGTTAGACATGCTGCTAGAGTGTAATGAAACGTGATTATGACCGCTGTGACACAAGTATTATGCCGTTCCTACATGGTTATTTTGTCGTTATAAGGCTTTTTGCGAGGTGATTGACGTCAGCCGTCGATCCTGGCTGGTTATTTGTTGTCAAGCTGGCTCTGTGCACGAGCGCGTGACTATGCAACTTTATTTGGATCGTGCTATAGACGCCGGATGCAGTCTTGCTGGGGTTTGCCCATAATTTTATTGGCTCGTGACTGTCGAAATACGTGAGCAATAACTAATGGTCTAACAAAGCAAGGGGCCATAAAATATTTGCTCAGAGAAAGGGGAGAGTGACATCGTGACACAGCGCGTGTCATAGAGGAAAGATCTTGAGTCGCGACTCTTACGTCAGATGCCGCTCCTTTTAAATTTTTGTCTGTCCAATAGCATAGCGTTGGACAGACTGAGTGTCCGTGCGTGCGTGCGTCCTACTTTTCTTAAGCTATCTTCCTTCCACCTTCACTTTCCCTTCCCC
>Ga0209454_1001422_pt1 | contig 14936 bp, 11 predicted proteins | sample WorMetHERISLAND1_2_FD_187400 | JGI IMG/M metagenome (GOLD analysis project Ga0209454, IMG submission 187400) | Marine gutless worms symbiont microbial communities from Max Planck institute for Marine Microbiology, Germany - Olavius geniculatus... | ecosystem: Host-associated > Annelida >...
AGGTCGTCATTCTTCTCTTACCGTGTGGTAACCTCATGGAATAACTTGCCAAACGAAGTGGTATCTGCGCCATCACTGAATAGTTTTAAAGGAAGATTAGACAAATACTGGAAAGACTTGTTATTGTCTGTATCCTGGCATATTTGTTCGACGGCCGGTGAACAGCCAACAGGTCAACCTGGCCTAACTTCAAAGGCTGAAGAAGAAGGTAAAGGTAAAGGTAATCAGTGCAGCTATACAGTATGAAAAATTAGTACTTGAGTAACAGCACAGTCGACAACCTTGTGGTTGAGACCTGTTGAGATTGTTCCGCATCGTCGGTGATCTCCGTTACCATCACGTTGACGTTGGCTCCACCGGCACGGCTCACGTCGTCCGGCGTCTTGAGTCCATTAGATTCCCGTCCAGCGGCCGCAGCAGCGGCTGCGTTATCCGACTTAATTCTCAGAGTTCTGAGAAACTGTTTCTTGCGGATGCGGGCGCGGGCGATGCGGTAGATACTGGCGTAGATGATCATCATGAAGATCAGCGGAATGTAGAAGGCGCTAAGGGTCGCGAACACGGCGTAGCCCCAGTCTTGGTTGATCAGACATTCGGTGGTGAAGTCACCCAGCGTCGAGTTACCGACACCGTAGTCCACGCTGCTGTTTAGCTGACCACCACTGTGTTTGGAGCTGACAAACAGCGGCGGGATGGAAATGACGGCGGATATTCCCCAGCTGGCGGCCAACATGATCAGAATTCGACGGGCAGACCGGTTGTGGATGTATTCGACCCGCGTCACTGCCCAGTAGCGATCCAGCGAGATGGCGACCAGGTGAAGAATCGACGATGTACAGCAGAGAACGTCGAAGGAGGTCCAGGCCTGGCAGAGACTCTCACCAAGGAACCAGCCCGAGCTGACCTCATTCACGGCCGCCAGCGGCATCACTAGCGCCGCGACCAGAAGGTCAGCCACGGCCAGTGACGCTATGAGATAGTTTGCGACGTTGATGCGCAGGTTTCGCTCGAGTATGATCGCAGCTATCACGAAGACGTTGCCAACGATCGTCGCCAGTATGAACACTCCAAGCACCGCAGACGTTACCAGCACGTGCGGACGACTGTGCGCGTACGCAAACATCTTGTTCCAGAAACCTGCACCTCGTGTTTCAAGCCAACAAACAATAATTTTCTGAACTACAGGAGAACAAAAAAGACCAGCTGTTACTAGGGAAGACGCGCTACAACTTATACAGTTCCTGTTGCAGTACGCACCGCCAAGGTCATCCAAGGTCAATGATTTCCATCGCATCTGACAGGGCGTACACCACTTTTTATTAGTGATTAATAGTAACCTTGGCCGTATCTCACCGTTTCCTAGATATGGCCTTTTTTCAGTTGAAAACGCGCATTTTTCCTACGCCCTCCATTCAACTCCGAATTTGAAAATGTTTCCTTGCACTAGATCGCTGAAATTTTGCACGCCTAATTGTAAGACACAGGGCTAATTACAAGGGTAAAAAATTTCCCATAAGACCTACTGTTTAGCCACAATACATCCGTTACGGACGACAGACGGACGGACAGACGACAGACGACACGTGCTACGGACGGTTTACAGCATAGCTGTAGCGCGTCAAAAACGAGAGCATTTTTTTGTCTTTAAACCGACTCTATCTGTGCAGCCGTCTTGTCTTAGATCACAAAATGTAACTGACAAACGAACAGACAGACTAACAGACAAACAATGAAATACTGAGTTACATATACACAACTTTTGTTCACCAAATTAATGTTGGTAGTAGAAAAATATAAACAATAACAATAACAGTTCAAAATAAACACACAGACATGCGTGGCATGCATGCAACAGAAAGTCAATCAATGCGATCAGAATACTTCATGTGCAAGACCATAGGCCTACTACATTGTCAACAAATAAACATGCAATATTTAAGAGCCAATGAAACTCGTGTGAAACAGAAATCAACACTGCCACTCAACAAACATTTCAAGCCAACTATATCAACGTTTGCAAACGTTTGACGCGTAACAGGGCGGTCGATCTGTAAAAAGTTTGGTGCAACAACTTTCGGAGAATTTCACATAAGACGCGTAGGAAGCGAGCGAAATAAACTGAGTTACCGAACTGTAATGAACTGAAATGAGATGACAGTTCCGTCGTTTCACTTCATTTTACTTTAGTTTAGCTTTATTTTGTTGGTTCTGTACGCGCCTTTAAAAATACCGTCTCTCCCACTTTAGTTTAATCTGCATGCTTTGTGCTATTTATGACAATTTGAACGCACTCGTTATTTATTTCATGCTGCGTCTGTTTATGTGTGCCGGTAGAAAGCAAACTTCGGCGAGGCGATGCGTGAACTGGCGAGGCAATGGCACGCGCTACCCGACAGGGAGTGGCAGAAATATCAGTGCAAACGAGCTCGCAGAAGAACGGCTTCACGCAGCCGATAGACTACCGTAAATTTTCCCTCACCTCCCGAAAATTCATCTAGACGTTCTCCCGCCGGAGAAGCACCGGTGTGACAATTTTCTGTTCACATGGGGTCAAAGTTTAAGATCCTCTCTCCAGTTTCCACCATTAGCACAAAAATTGTTGTGACCCATTACCTTTCCATTACCTCTGATTGCCATAACCATAATTGCAGTCCATTCAAAAACTGCATCAATTCTGTTACGCGGATGACCCGGATGACCATCTATATTTCGGCTTTTGGGAGACGTGGACAAAAATTTAAAAATTTACGTTAATTAACTGGATATTTGCTCAGAATAACTGTCGCCATGATTTTACAGGAGATTGATTATTATCAAAAACACACGCTAAAAATCGCAAACGTAACGTAACTGCGCGAACGGAATTGAAATCTACATACAAATCGTAAACGTAACCGAACAGTACAACTGCTGTGTAAACGGAAAGTAATCTTATTTAAGACAGTAATATGGAATACGCTTTGTTTAAAAAAAATAAAACAGCGTGTACAGCTTTCTTGTTGATTGTCGACAAAACTTTCTTGGCCATTAGTAGGCTATAGCGAGCAGAGGAGAGGTGGTATTGGGGTCCGATCTCTGATAAATTTGATTCGGTGAGCTACGGTACATTGTAAATGCCGTGAAATGCAAGGTATCTTCTCAGTAAACCTTTAGGTCACGGAAAAAGCGACTTTCTACAGTGACTGCAGTTTCATACCCGCCATGAAGACGTGCTATATCGAATGCTACAGTTAACGCTCGAGTACGATACGGCAATTCAGTGCACGTGAATCATTCGCTGCAAGCATCAACTTTGCATATAAAATTGCGGCCAAACCGCTGCAGATAAAATCATAAAACATGATTAAGCCTACTGTTGACAGTTGGTAGGAACTCGTTATCGTTTTATTTTATCCCCGACCCTTTACGTTGTATGGTTTAGCCACAATACACGAGTTACAAATGACGACAGACGACACATCGTGTCAAAGACTCACCTATATACAGTTTGCACAGCCACCTTTCTATGTAACTTTGTTGTTATTTTGCCAAAAACAAAAGAAATAACGATAACTAATACTAGAAAAAAATAAAGCGAGAAAAAACCGTAACCAAGTCCAGATATTCGTGAAATAAGTCTGGAGGGGTGCCAGGTGTTTACTGAGGTATGAGTTTGAGAAAAAAGTTTTAAGACTGGAATGAAAGAATGACGGGGTGATAGATGACAAGAGTAGTGACTAATAAAATGAAACGATTTATAGAAAAATGAGAAATCAGGAAGAAACAGCTCAACGAGCTTTTCGTAAATACAATCTAAATAAAAAAATGGGCTTTTCGAATCAAAAACAGCAAAAACTTTAACATCATTTTTTTCAACTTTAATGACAGCGTGATATTTTATTTTAACTTTTTTTTTTATTTTCCGGCTGCCACTTTGGCGTATTTACCGTTATATGTCTGTTGTTTTGTATCGCGTCAACTATTTGGGTTCGCATTCTAATAAATATCTTAGTTTATTTCCCGCATTTACATCAAAATGTCAAAAATTTTCTGGTTTCAAGCTGCCAACTGTCATTATAGGTAAAACTAAAAATGCAATGAATTTATAGAAAAATATCATGTTTTTATAATGTTTCGTATAAAATGTAGCAAATTTGTGTAGATCTTGCGTGTTAGCTATAAATTTGATTATCGAGTAGGCTCCCTCCTATGTGTAGCTACGTTTATCTTAGTTTTGTGCTATCATGCGTATGACGAATACAGAATGCATAATTGCATCTAAATGCACGCCGGGTTTATGACGTCATGCAGCCTATACTGCGATAGCAAGATACAGCAATAGGACTTAGATGCACACGGATATGGGTACAAGAATGGCTACGGATTAGGTTAAATGTGATGGCGTTTGGTTAGGATTTCTTGCTGATATGTGATCGCAACTGGATGTTGCTTGTGGTAGACACAAATGGTAATGCTACGATTACATTACATTGTTTTATTATTTTTTTAGATTTATAGTTTTTTTCATTTGCTCACTAATTTTTTGTTTAGTTTCGTGAAAGTGCCAGCTGCGGGGTGTCGCTATACAAATTTTTAACAAATAGTTTCATTATAGCATTTTGTATAATTTATTGCTGGTTTCATTTGTAGGTTTGCTATTATGTGAAAGCGTAAAGAGCAATAGTTAACCGACAAGATGGATTGGTGCTTCAGAAATCGTTCTCGAAGTAGGACATATAGGCACCGACTGCAAGCTTCCGCGCACAGGTATACACAGTTCGTTAGTTTTTTTAAAACTTATATCTGTCATTTTTCTGTAAGTTTGCATTTTTGTATAGATTTATTATCTGTATTAAACAGATTTATATAACTTTACTGACTTGATTTCATCGTTTGTTTGTTCGTTTGTTTATCTTTTGTTTATTGGTCTGTTTGTTTTCCTGTTAGTTACGTGATTTATTTTTGTTTGTGTGTATTTGTGTAATACTACATTGTATTGTTGTCAGCTGTCCATATAACAAAGTGTTGTTCATAGCCATTATATCACAAGGTTTAAACATAAATCTATTGATATTAATTTTAAAGTTTCGTTTTATCAAGCGACTGTTGTCCTTCCAAGTTGGGCTGAGTTTCGTGTTTATACACGGTGTTTCATAAAAGAACCCATTTTTGTTTTTTTCATAATTTACTCAAATTATAAGCAATGTACATGAAAGTTTTACCAGTTGCAGCGGAAGAAATACTAATTTGAAATATTTAAACAAAATATGACAGTTAATTAAATATTTTTTGCTAATCGTGATGTAACGCTGACGTCATAATGTGTCACAGGTACAAAATTGCTAGTCTCAACTGGTGCTGTCAGTTGCTACCCTGCTTCGATGGTGAACTTAATCTGGTTCGCTAATGAAAAATGCTTACTGTGTCAGCACTGAGTAACATAAAAACATGAAATCGGGCGTCTTGTGATCCAAAAACTCAAAATCTTGCAAGCTCGGTGTGATAGTGCACTGTCTTGCTCGAACATGTGAAAGACCAACTTATCCCCACAGACACGTAAATTCTATCGCTTTGTACGTTTTTGTGGCTGCAACTGTAAAACTTCAAATATTGGACACCAACGAACCAGATTTTTTACCATTGAAGCAGGGTAGCAACTGACGCACCAATTGGGATTAGCCTGTTTGTACCCGTGACACATTATAATGTCAGTGTTACATCACGACCAGCAAAAAATATTTAATCAACTGCCATGTTTTGTTAAAACATTTTGAATTAATATCTATTCAGCTACAACGGGTAAAAATTTCATGCAAATTGCTCATCATTTTAGTGAATTATAAAAAAAAAACAAAAAAGGGTCCTTTTTTAGGAAACACCGTGTAATAGACCTATATACTGTACAGTTTGCACAGCCAACTTTCTATATAACTTTGTTGTTGCTTTGCTGTTCATTTATCGTGCTGATCTTGAACAAATAAGCGACAGTGATGACGAATATGAAGTTTGAATGACATTTTGTTTTCTAATGACGGCATTGATGATTATGATAATAGTAGGCTATTGTAATATGACAGCTCGGGACAAAGACGTCGACAGGATGACACCGACCTGTGTCGACCTCCCCCTGTGACATGCGGCAAGAACGGCGACCGCAAGAAATCCTCCAAGAAACGACGAAAACGCGATCGACCAAAATGCAAACGGCAAGACGAAGCCAAAAGTGACTCCCCCGCTGACGTCATGGAGTCCCCGCCACCATTGGGAGAACCCCCTGTCTCTGACGCCCCGGACAACATGGATCCCGCCGAGACACCGCCGCTGGATGAAACACCTCCGAATGACGTCGTCATGGAAGACACCCCCGCTGACGTCATCGCAGAGGATTCCGCCGAGGCCAAAATGAGCGAAGAGGAGCGGGTGTGCTACCGGCGATACATGGAACAAAAGATGGACGAATACGAACCAATCTGGGTCAGTTGAATATTCGGGTCAGTTTAAACGATGACAGTGATGATTAAGTGGTAGCTGCTTCTTCAGCAAAAAACCCTGCTGTAGGCCTATCTCTGAAAAATGCAGGATAAGATCAGCGTTACTATTGTATAATAAAGCTAGTTCGACAAGTTTCGTGATCACCGCGCGGGCGGGACTCGCCATTGTTCACCAACACGAAGCTGTATGTATAGGCTACACGCTTTCGACTACCGAAGTCATCGACGTTGGATAATCTTAAAAGGCCGTTGCACAGTCTGTAACACATTCTCTTACAGTACTGTAAATTATATTTTTAATGTGGTGCAATCGGGCACAAAGTCTGTATTTCTGAGAAATTTCATACCCTCCCCCTCAAAAATGCGACAAGCTACAATAATGTAAAATTTATTATGTTCAATTGCCCCCTCCCACCCCTTCGACAGCGACGACGACGATCATAATCAATAATTCAATCAATTCGTAGATTTATAAAGCGCTCTTTAAACAAGGTTCCCCGAGATGCCAGTTACGAATAGACATGACTAAAAATTCCACTACTTCAAAATACTCAATTGAGATAACTGTAAACGTGCGTACAAAGCGACGTAACTGAACTGACACGGTTTAGTTTTTGACTAACTGACCAATGGGCGAGCAGGGCAAGCAAGCCCATTGGTCGTTGGTTGACGTTTACGTGAACGTAGTCGCGTAGGCTACCGACGCCGTTAGACGGTGCCCATTGTAATGCATTACTGCTTGCCCATTGGTTAGTTCGTCAAAAACTAAGCCATGTTAATTCATCGGTCTGTACGTGCCTTGGCAGTGGTGGGGTGAATTTGGCGCATTCAGGAGAAGGACATGGAAGAGTTCGGTGAGAAGTACAACGAGGCGATGATAACGCTACAGGACGCCGTGACGCGATTCACGGACAACTTGTCGCTGTGGGGTGACCAGTGGCGACATCTGACCGACGACGAGAAGTCGGCGTTCTGTTCTTCCACGTTGGCACCAGCTGACACCGACCCTGCAGAAACCACCCACGTCGACCCTGCCCCGCCTGGTGAGCAGATATAGGATGTAGTACTGTGAGACGCCTGAAACTATGTCAGGGAAAGTCATTCTTGCGCTTTGATGCAAAACTTTAGGCTTATTACATTCACGTACGTCGACGGAATAAATAAAATTGTTATAGTGCATAAAAACTGTAACTTGGAATTAAACCCAAAAACTAAGTTAAAACTACTTAAACGGTTACATTTGCGCACGGCTCGATATAGGCCTACGGTTTAGGCCTACTCGTAAGTTCGTAACATCGGAACAAACACACTATTTTGACGTCTTCACGTCACGGGGTGTGATGTGATGTATCAGCAGAGACGGAGGTTGCTGCTGCGGCTGCTGCGTCGACGGCTGAGGCCGGACAGAAGTCTCAGAATGTAGCATCGCCTTCTGCTGCAAGCGTAGAGGACACCGCCAGCCAGGTTGCTGCCGCTGGACCACAGACGCAGCCAGTAAGCCGGAATGCAGGAACAAACACACCCAGCAAGCCTGCAGCCGACTCCGCGGCGGAGTGTGATGAAGATGACGATGATGATGATGATGACGACGGTCGGTCGAAGAACAAGAAATGGAACTGCTACACGATCTTCGTCAAGGAAGGACTTCAGAACATACACCTGACAAGGGTGAGACCCGGTTGGTTGCGAACTACGAGTACGTGAGAATACGTACTTTGTAGCAATTAAACGCAAGCAGTCACTGCCTTATGAGTTCCATCTCACTAAGATTTTATTTCGGTCTTTGACTAATTGCACTTATACCGCCATAAAAGCACCATATTGTGTTCGATCGCGGCGCCTTGCATACTCGATTGCAGGAGCTTTAAACACGGTGCTGCATTAGCAGTCACTTTTTACGGTCCTATCAGACTATCAAAACATTAATAAAGCCTGCGTCACGGGCCAGTCGAGATTCTTACATGTTGGTTGACTGTTTTCCACTTTTATTGAGTATTGTTCGTACGTGTTTTGATTTTTAGTTAAACGAAAAATTATTGCCACGTGAGTTATTTGTAAGAAAATGTTATCGCCATTGAACGTTGCGCCGATTATTTACATGGTGAATATTCGATTACACTATTACCGGTAATATACTCCCGAATTTTTGCGGACCACCATGTGAAAAACGGCTTTTACAAAATACTACTGAATAGCTGTTGTAAAAAGTGGAAACGATTTGCATTATTTTTGGCGTTTATTTTTTTTATATAAGCTTCTATTGTTGTATAAAACATTTGATTGTTCGGCTGCTGATTTGTGAGTGTAGGCTAACTGGGGCCGGACGATGAGTATGCTGGCTTCACGCTGGAGACGTTTATCGTACGAAGAACAGGAGATATACCGGGCTAAGGCCAGGCGCCACAACGCAGCAGCCCGGCTGTCTGCGTAGCATCCACGACTAAACATTGTCACGGTCGCAGCGAAACATTTTAGTTGGGCAAACTGTAGAAAAAATCGCAAAGGTCGATATACACAGCGCACAGTAAAGAAGAATTGTACAGAAATAAAATTTCCAATCGACAGCCAACGTCAGTTTCTCAACGACTGCATTAAACCGTGTAGGCCTAATAACGATGGTTATGATGATGAACAGACTAGAATCTTTTCAGACAGGAGTGGTTGTTTGATTGACAGTGAATATATTATTAGGAACAAGATGAACGTTATAATTGCACTACTCCACGATAAACAACATTATACTAGGGATTGGTAATATGTCTGCTAGCCGCACCGCTGGTTCAATGGATGGCCGCATCCTTATTGCGATATGCCGGTGCACACTTTATTAAGATAGTGCAAAAGCACAAAACGTTTTTAATGCATGCGCCGTAGCATCGGAGATAAGTAAAGAGAAAACAAAGTTTAAAAATAGCGCTATAAATGTGTGAGTGAGAGCGAGAGCAGTGACGTAGACAAAGGGGTGCACCTAAAAGGGTGTGCACCGGTACTCGCACTCCCCAAAATGATTTTGGTCACGGCTTGGCACAATGTCTGTAACGATATGGCCTAATATTGCTATGTAATCTTTCGGCGGAAATTAAACGACATTTGCCACAATGCGTTTTCTGGGCTCGCAGTGCAGTGCGTCCGTCCAAAATGCGTTTGCGTTAGTGCATCCCCACGAACTCCGCTGCTGAAATATTGATGACTACTTTATTGCCACTTTACGACCGACAGTGCGACAAAATTGTTTATATGCGTTGGCTATTAACTTATTACTTAATGAAACTGTGACAAAAACTGACCATCGCACGACTCTGACGAGCACTGGGTAAGTTTTAATTAAAGAAATGTCGAACGCCTAGAACTCAGTATATGTAACGTAAGGCAATGTCTTTTACGAATTCTTGCACGTTTGCTTTTTGTTTTAATAATGTAGTGTGTAAAATACAACAAAATTATTATGACTTTAAAATATTATTAAAAATTATTGCAAATTTGTATTTTTCTCTGCTACAGAATCTATCGAAAAATAAAATCACAAACACTATGTTATAAAAAAAAAGAAAAAGAACATAATTCTTACGTTTTCAAGTTGCTTAAAGCCAATCCGTGAGCTTAATTAAATGGTAAGCATGCATTCTCATCTTGGAATGACGTGGGTATGTCGGCTTTCCCTTTAGGGCCTACACATCGGTCGTCATCTTCTTAGATGACGTTGCTTGGCGTTGCTTAGCAACGATAGATAGCGTCATCAGCAGTAGATCGGAGTTGGAGATCGTGGCGCCGTGAACAGCACGGGCGTGGCGGTAGCGTGGATAGCGGGTTGAAGAACGAGGGAAAATGAATTAAGACAGCAACGAAGAATTAGCGTAACGTTCAGGGTCCGCAATGTCTAAAGATCGATCTCGCAGCCCTGCCGATATAGGCCTACGACGCCGTTTTGCCAGCAAGTAAGACATTCTCAAACAATGTTAACAAACGCTTTGTATTTTCTTAGTCGACTGGTTAGGTGTTTGCTCAGCAACGGCAAACGGCGTTCATAAGACTTGTAGGCCTACGTAGTCATCGTTCAGAACATAAGCCAAATGTTTTATAATGAAACACTTATAGAATTTAAAAAAATAATAATGATGGTGATGACGACGACGATAGGGCGAAATCACATGATCATGACTCGTAAATCTTGCAGTAATCATATCTTATTGCACATTTCATGAATTTTTGTCGTCAGAGGTTTCGTTTGCAAGTAAGTGACCATGTGATTTCGCCGACGATAGTTGTTTGTCAGGGGTCAGCAATCAGGTCTATTCTCCCATTTTCTTCCTTTTCAACCAAATTTCGGTTGCTTTTTGTTATTTCAACTTATTCGATAAAATCAAGATTTAAAATGTTGTCTCAGTGCAGCGTGCGTGATTTTACTTTTCTTATCCATTATGTAGCTAATGGGACAAACAGAACATTTATAAAGTGTAATGACCTAATTTACTGTTCAACGACTGAGACACCTAAACGGACGGCCGATTATCATGTCAGCACTCGGCACCGGCATCTTTTAATTCTCGCTGTTACATACGTAGAATATCTCTAATAACACTGAAGCAACTTTTACTGACTTGACTCAAGCGGTGTTTCTGTTCAAAGCAACGCACGCAACGAACGCACGCAACGCAACAGACGTAACGCCACTGGCGTAGATCTGATGCAACGACCGCTTTCATCCTTGCGTTTTGTCTGTTGCTGCGTTTTTGCGTACTTTTTGCGTGCGTTGCGTAGGCTGCGTTGCGTGCCTTACGTTAGATGAAAATCCCGCTGCACGGTTCAGTGATGTGCGTGCGGCAGGGAACAGGGATACTGCCCTCTCCGACTGTCCTCGACTTCGACGACAGCTCAAAGACGAAAAATCGTGGCCTTGGCCTAGACGCCTTGCAATAAATGTGCTCAGTACAATAAGGTTTTCGTATTTTGTACGATATATCCGCTGAAACATTGAAACTATGTTTGTCAGAAAATTTTCGTGGTTTTTTACCATTTGAATAAGATTATGCTGAGTTTTGGTGCACAGTATAAAACTGTCATAGTTACTTTACTTAATTACTTACTTAGTGGCGTTGGCCTCAAAGACTACTGGTCTCGCCTTGGTCTTGGCCTCGAAGATCACTGGTCTTGGCCTTGGAAATGTTGACGTCAAACCCGACCCTGGTGTCTGCATGGCGTGCAGATGTGGCAGTGAAGCAGCTGGCACCGTATGCAGAAGCAGATTGTCCGCTGCTGACGGTGCAGTGGACGTGGTCTCAGCGACAGATTCGTCGTCGCGCAGTGCTGTCCCTGCTGTGTCGCGGCGCAGACATCCTCGTCGTGGCTCGCGTCAACGTCGTCGCCGAACAAAGCGCCACAGCCGCAAAGTACCACGCCTCAACGCCGCATCGCAAGACGACGACGACGACGACGATAAGGCTCCTCCCGATCACGGTTTGTATACACCGCGGTGCATACAAGCACGTACAAAGCGACCTATATATAAAATATATAAAAAGATATATATAAAATATATATATATATATATATAAAGAACTGCAAGCGATTCATTTAATGTTGTATAAACGCTGATGTAAAACGGCAACAATCAAAAAGTATAAGCCCGAACTAATGTATTAGCTTAAACATTTAATCTGTTCTCAGTACTATACTGGACTCAACTAAACTAAACCGACACGGTTTAGTTTTTGACGAACTGATCAACGAGCAAACAGAACAAGCTCATTGGTCATTGGTTGACGAGTACATGAGCGTAGTCACGTAGGCTACCGACGTTGTTAGATGGTGCCTACTGTAATGCATTACTCCTTGCCCACTCGTAAGTTCGTCAAAAACTAAACCTTGCCAGTTCAGTTTAGTTACGTCGTTCTGTACGCGTTTAAGAAAAAAAATATTACATAATCGGTGATAACTTTGTCAAGTGTTGAGCGATTTTCACAATTTTGGCACTCTTGGCTGCTTGTGTGTGTCTGTGAGTTGGCTCCATTATTGATATGCATCGATTTTATGAATTCAGCCGAACGGCTTTATAACGACGGCCGTCAAATAGCCTACATAATGGATTCTACAGCCGATATGATAACTACGCTACGAGCCAACGAAACACACGACACCCACCATTTTGCAAGCTGACGTTGCAACAAGTTTCAGATAAAACTAATTCATTGCACATTTTCCGAGAATGCATTGGTAAAAATATCATAAACATCCCTCAACATTTGGAAAAGATATAGACCAAAAGGGTTCGGTGTCGCATTTTTTCTGACTCATGATGCAGGCAACTGACGTAGCTCACGCAACGACCGCTTCTATCTTTGCATTTCGGCCGTTGCTACGTCAGCTGCGTTTGTTGCGTGCTTTCTTGCATGCGTTGCGTACGTTGCGTTGGACGAAAACTTCGTTTCACGCTTAAGCGATGTGCATGCAGCACGGATGGGCTCGATCGTTTGTCCGCCGCCAGATTCTCTGCTATGCTGTACAGACCTCGTTCCGGATGAGGGAGACGCGAGTGGGCCCGAGGCGACGGACGCCTTCACAGTACGTCTCAACGTGGGGGAAGACGACGACGCCGATGAGGGGCCCCCGCCAGAGGCTGCAGAATCTGATGAACCCCCACCATCAGACGAGGAGCGTGCCGCTCCCGACGACGCCGTGGCTGCAGTGCCGGACGCCGCTCCGGTGACGATGCAAGCCGCGGAGAATTACGAGAGCATGGACGACAACCAGAAAGCCTGCTACGAAAAATACGTCCGCAGCCAACTCGACAGCTCGCTGGTGAACTATTACACATTAATGCTGAGAGAAAACATCGTCGTCATCATCATTATCTGGTAGCTATCGCCTGATCCGTAGCGTCGCTCCGCTGTGTTTGATGGCTCCATGCCATAGCCTAGAACAGATCAGCTGGATTAGCTGTGAAGGAGGATTTTTCTTTCCCAGCGGACTAGATGTCTGGGAAAGCGTCGTAAGCTGCCCCAACGGAATCTGGGGCAGAGCCCCAAAAGAAGTTGAATTTAGTGTATTTTAGCCATATCATCTGCCTTCTGGTGACCATTTTTAGGGAGAATCACGAATTTTATGAACGCACGATCTTTTTAGAGTTGACGGTTAATTTAGTTAGTCTTCTACCTTTGTGGAGAATAAATAGGCCTAAACTAATTTAATAACAATCGGAGTTTCCCTCCAAGTCTTCCATAAGTAAAAAAAGTGGAAGGACGACGTTTCCCCGTGTTTTCCCTTAACTCACGCACTGCTCTATAGCCTACCATTACTGTGTCGATGCAGGAGCCTGGTTCTGACGAGTGGTCGGCGTCGTACGCGGAGCTGTTGGCGAGCAGCGTGGACGCGTGGAACGCCATACCACCAGACGAACAACTCAACATCTGCAACGCAGCCGTCGCCGCAGTGCCCACGACGACGTCAAAGTGTGGCGGCCCAAGGTCAAGGTCAAGGTCTAAAGGAGGATCGAAGAAACGCAGCAAGAAAGGATGGACGTGCTACACGCGCTTTTTCACCGAGACGCTGGCCGCTGACGGCACCAAGCTGTCCAGAGTAAGTTAGCAATAGGTCTATCTATTATTAGGCCAATAGTCCCACGCCTAATACAATACTTAGTCTAGACGTTCATACTCCGTGTCCGGAAATGAGTCTACATTTTTTCCTGAATAACTTCAAGAAATTTAAACTTACTTTAATAATTTTTGACACATATTATCACTATGATACGCTTTACTGAAAACGTCTAAAACTAATCTTCAAAATTTACTTCTCGCTACGTATAGCTAGTGTAATCGTGACATCATCGAAAATGCCATTTTTGCGGAAAGATAACGTCTAGATGAACCTCTGCAATATGAAAACAGGAAAACTGATGAAAGAAAATTGCAATAAAAAAACTTCGGAGATTGTTGGCATAGAAATAAATTATTTTTTATCACAATTTTTAACCTACTCTTGCTTTAAACCATGTTAACGCGTGGCCGTCGTTGTGCAGCAGCCGCGTTATCAGCAGGCAGCGTCATTTCTGCAGCCCGCGTTATCGTCGCGGTAGTGCACATTTGTAACAAAGTTGTTGACTCAAAAGTTGGCTAATAGGCCTAGCAAGTTTTGTTATCGTTGCTGACAACTAAAGCAGCTACAGGCTAAAAAGACTATTTTTCTGCATTTCTGTTTATTTTGGTGTGGAGTAAAGTAAGAATACGAAGTGTTTTATTTTACACGGTAAAGTGGCGTCAGTGTTCGGGCGAAGTGGACTATCAGTACACTGTCAGTTGCATGTTACTTTTCTAATGTTGCCTACAAAAAATTATAAACACATGTTCAAATTTGTTAAAGTTATTAACCGAAACACTGTTAGCTTTTTTCACATCGGATACAATAAAAACGGCATTTTTGATGACGTCATAATTACGTCAGCTCTATGTAACGACTCAACAATATAAAAAG
>Ga0209454_1001423_pt1 | contig 14933 bp, 8 predicted proteins | sample WorMetHERISLAND1_2_FD_187400 | JGI IMG/M metagenome (GOLD analysis project Ga0209454, IMG submission 187400) | Marine gutless worms symbiont microbial communities from Max Planck institute for Marine Microbiology, Germany - Olavius geniculatus... | ecosystem: Host-associated > Annelida >...
GGCAATATTGTTGCCACATGCGTGCTTCGCTTCATGGGCAGTGTACACTGGTTTGCCACTATTATGTTTTTGGGGCTTTGGACTTAGGCAAAAGGTACCCCTATATAATGGTCAGTCATACTGGGTTGGATGTATATGTGCATTTGCTACACCTTGCTTGGGCGCTTATGTTCTTTAAAGGGTTAACCGATTTTCAAATTTTTTTACTGTCAGAATCAGAAGACAATTTGCAATAAAACTGTTACTATAGATCCCACCACACCCAAAGTGTGTCACTACGCTACCTCGTGAAATGTCAGATGACGCACTCGAGGCGGCGACGCCACTGACCAGTTGCGTGATCAACGTTGATCGAGCATGCATGCATGCATGTGGCACCCAAACAACCCAGACTCAAAATCCAGTTGATTATGCTGTTCGAAATGCCCTTCAACGGATGGCCTATCAATGTTGACGATTCACGACAGTCAACCAGGTAAAGAAAGCCATTGTCGCTGAGTGGGACAAAGTGCTGCAGCGTTTGGTTGATCGCGCCATTGGTCAGTGGCGTCGCCGACTTCGATGCGTCGTCCAGCAGCAAGGCGGACACATTGAAAATTTGATGTGAAAAATGTAAGATGTGATTTTTAGACAATAACTGAGATAACAAACACGTTGTTTCTGTTGCTAATTTCTTACAATGTGTTGTTACAAAAGTCGTCTTGTTTTTAATTGTTATTTTTAAGATACTGACATTTTACTAGGTAGTGTAGTGACACACTTTGGATGTGGTGGGATCTATAGGAACAGCTAGGCCTATATTGCAAATTGTCTCCTGATTCTAACAGTGACAAAAATTGAAAATCGGTTAATATTTGGTGAAGTTATAAAACGTACAAAATATGGTGCCATTTTTGGCCCACCCTGTGTGTATATAGGTCTTTATGGAAAGCTCATCTCAGAGCTATGAAGCGTTATCTGCCATATGGGATCTCACAGTGTTACCTGCCACCCAACACAGGTGAGTGTGTCCCGCCTTAACCCTAGCCAGATAGGCCGGTACTCGATTTACCTACCCCGGAGGGATGGAAGGCTAGTTGACCTAGGCGGCTGCATGGTTACATACCGAGATGGTTTACCTGCAGCAGGCAGTCACCCATCCAATTAGGCCCTACTAACCCGGCCCGGCGTAGAGCAACTTCGTTCATCGGATGAAACGCGTTACCGCTACGCCACACCACCAACCCTAGTAACTGTATAATTGTCTTCGGGCATATTATTTGATGCCGTGTCTTTGCCGTGATTTTTGCGATGTTTCAGAAAAAAAAGGTTTGCCGCGTTTTTTTACCATTTTTGCCGTGAATTTCTGCTGTCCCTAGGTATGTTCGAGGACGGGTGTTTTCTGCGGCGTCCACAGCGTTTCCGCTGCGACCACCGCCAACACTCTTTTCCCAAGCTTTTCGACGTCACTGAGTCCAAGTCAAGACGCGCAGCTAAAACGTCTAAACGAGGCCATCTGCAGCACAGTAAGAAATTTACTTGTAGACCTACCAGTGTCGACGTGGCATAAATTAAGGGATGGGGCAGTGGCGGATCCCGAATTATAGAATAAGGGAACGGAAGGGCAGGGGTGCGGTCTGGTTGGTCCTCATTTTTTCAATTTTATGCAAAATCGTAATGCATTTTGTGCAAAATTTTTACTCGGTTATAAGATGCATCCAGTCAGTAGGGGACACCGTTGCCCGCCCCCTAAATCCGCCACGACTGGGAATGGAGGAAGTGCCCCGTCAATTTTTCACTGTCGGCAAATTGTCGGAAATCTTTTTCTTGTCGGAAATCTGTCGTTCAAAATGCAAAATTTGATGCTGAAAAATGAAAAACCCCATTTTAAAAAAGAATCAGGGGAGGGGCATATTGTAGCAACCACAACCGCAATCTGCTGTGTCGGAAACTTGCAATGTCTGTCGGAAAAAAATTGAAAATTTGGAGCTTTCTGTTCGCCTACTTTTTTGACCCACGACACCGCTGACAGGTAATGTGTTACTAATGTCGTAATAATGGGATCTGCGCGTAATTTATAGGCCTAATGGAGATACGAAAATTCGTAGTAAATTTGCATCTCAGTAACACTCTTAGCATGTACAATGTTATCTTCTAGTGTGAACTGTTGGGTCACTACGTGTTAACACTATTTTTTCACCAGCTGTTACCGCCTCGCAACGACGTAGGCCTACGCTACCGAGCCTCAAAAAGTCCAAATATATTTCTGCGGTTTAAGTAATTATTATGTGTATTGGAACTGAATGGTGGACAGACGGCGTGGCGCAGAGCAGCTGTCAAACTCGTAATATTGGTGAAAATAACAACGTGCAGCACCAGCAAGACTCCAGCAGGATCAGCGGCGCAGACGTCATCAATTATACCACCCCAGACAGCAGCGTCGCGCCCATGCACGCAGCTACATCATCGAACTGGCAGACCGGGAACCGTACGTGGTCGATGACGTCACAGTCGCGCAATGATAACGTAATGGCCGGTGGTGACGTCATTGCACGTACATGCACTGCAGGCCGGCTGCATTATACCGGCGTCGCAACTGGACATTCGTCGTTTTCCATATCGCGATTGATAAACAAAGTTCGAAGATGACGCAATAAAGTCAATCGTAGGCCCCTGATTGTCACATCATACCAACTCAGTTTGTGTGATCACCGATTACAGTTTAGTATAGTCCTATATAATGACCGTTAGTCCTGTCCGATATCCCATTCACTATAACAGTATTAAAGACGCGTACAGAATTCTATCATCTCTACAACTAGTGGTGTTGTGACCCACCGTAAATTTTGGGACGTTGGAAAATTGTCAAAAAATTTTCCTCTTCTCAGAAAATTTTCGTCCAAAAAACAAAATATAGGGCTGAGACCTCCCATTTTAAAAAAAATATGGGCATAATGAAAATTTTGAGGACCCATAATCTCCTCTGTCAGAAATTTGCAGTTGTCTGTCCCATTCAATCAGAAAACTGCAACACCCTGCCCCATTTGCTTTAACCCAAGATGCCGCTGCGTACGACAGTGCGATAAACGACAGCATGCCCATCCTTCGGCATTGTAAAATTCCCCAAGATTTCCCCCATACTCTGCAACTGTCTCAACCACGTTGCAATTAGGCCTTTAAAAACTTGTACTTCCGGTTGCAGCTGGCAAAAAGCTAGGGACGTGAAGGCAGTGGAAATTTTTTTTTAATTATTTATTTCTACATCATGGCATTGTCGTGTAATATTACCCAACAGCTCATAAAAAACAAACTAACACACTAAATAGTGCTCACAAAAACTAAAAGTTACTGCAAAATTTCAGACTAGATGCAAACAGTATTCATCAGTAAAGCTTCGAAAGCATACTAAAAACTGCACTGATTTAAAGGTCCAATAGAAATTGTAAGGACACACTTTTTTTCTAAAAACGGATGGCAAACAGAAGCACATGTTTTTTAGGCCTTACCAATAATCGCGCATTCAAGCATAGGACTACCGTAAGCATAAAGTCCAAGTCGCATCATTTTACATAATTGTTATGAAGCGCTAATTGGCTTAATCAAATGCTTATTTGTCAATATTCATTAATCCTCTAGTTGCTAATACATCTTAATACCCTAAAAATAATGTTTAAAGTACTCACTTTTCCCTTTTCACGGCTTCGGCCATATTCGGAACTGTGATGTCATCTGCAGGAGGGTTGCTAACTAGCTTTATTGCCTTGAAGTCAAATGCAGCTCAATTTATGGCCAAATAGCCTCAAAAAGGCCAAATTTTCATCAATAGTTAACCCACTAAAAACCACAATATTCCAGCACATCATTAATTTTGATAACCGCACACCTCTAGTAGTGAACAAATATACAATGACGTAATTTCTGATGTCACCTATGCGTCATTACTTGTACTACAAATCTAACATTATTCTGAGGAAAATTAACGGATTTAGTATTTTTCAATGCAAATGTCAGTTTGTCAACCAAGCAGCCTGTAAGTGACGTCATCAGTTTTTGTGGCACGTTCGGGTGCTTTTGGCTGGCACAACATATTTGTGATGTTTGTGATAAAAATACTTCAAAGCGATGCTTTTATTTCAATTGATTAGCATACTATTAATTAGTGTTACATTCTACACACATTTAGCCAATATCGTTTTTTCGTGCAACTTGGCCTTTAAACTTCTGAACTGCGACAGTAATAAGAGTACTAACAAAATAATGCAACATAAATTGAGAAGTATTTGCCATCAACATATTATACTGCATTTTATATCCTAATACCGTAATACCAACATGTATAAAGAAATACTCGCATTATTTCAAAAATGAAGCTAACAAGATTTTCACACATAGCCGTTCTTAATGAACTTGATTTGATTTGGCATTTCCGTGTCTTCTGGTTAATCCCCTGATTTTCCCTTACAGCTGATAAATTCAGCTAGTATTTCCAGGTTTTTCCAGTAAAATGGTCACCCAAAATTCACTTCAGCAGTTCAACCGGTCTAAGACGACATCATGACAGACAGTCTAGGCACGACATGACATGACATATCAGTCACTCCTGATGAATTTTAGTCTCGATCTTCTTCATAGATTCCTCACACTCGAGCTGTTCCAGTGATAACAGCGAGATGCCAAGTTGGTCCTCCTGAATCAACAACATTACATTTCATTACACCAATACCAGGCAGTGGCCTAAACAAGAGTAGAGAGGAGGGGGGTTGGGGACTCAGGCCTGCACCCAATCTAAAATTTTGGTGAAAAATAAATATTATGGATCAAGGAAATTAATCAAAATTGTTGCCACCAGATCTCATATTTTAATACAACAGTTGCATCATATTCGATTTCGGCTAGACTCCACCCCAGACCCCGCTAGAAGAGCTCAAAACACTCCCCTGAACCCATAACTGAAATTTAGGGAGTCACACTCCTAAGGAGAGGAACAGGAGAAGAAAAAAAAGAGAAAAGAAAAAAGGGAAAGGAAAAGTGCCTAGTGTAATGTTTATTAGGCCTATTTGAGACTGTGGTAACTCTCTATGTGTATCTGTCATGCGTATGCATTAGTGTTTTCTTTCTTTCTTTTTTTTGTTTGTTCTTTTTTTGTTTGTGATGCTATCGAACTTTTCGATAAATAAAGTTGATTAAAAGGATAGGAGGAAAAATATCAACAGTGGAGAGAAGAGAAAAGGGAGAAGAAGGGAGCCAAGCCCCCACCCCCAATTCACATTTCTGGCTACACCACTGATACCAGGGCTCAAATATAAGCATATGGACTGGTATGGCATAGCAGCATTTCCTTCACCGCCTGAAAAGCACACCAGCTCTACTTTTCTAAGAAAAGACATATCAGTGTGCTTTGCAGGCAGCATTCTTAGATTAAGACAACCGGTCGCTGATGTTTGCATTGGTCAGTGGCCAAATTATCGCTAGCATGTTCATTTAGCCTTACCGTGCTTAATTTGTTCAGTTGATTCTCAGAAAAATAATGTAAAATCGTTGTCATATTTTAAGGCTAAATGCACAAAATTCGATTTTGGGGTGAAACTCTGACAAGACCACACTGGGGGAGCTTACAGCGCTCCCCCACAGCTTCTAGCCTGATTTTAGGGGTCCTACTTCTAAGAGAAAAAAAGGGAAAAAAGGCAAACAAGAAGCCCAGCTATCACTAGGAAAAGCCGACAGTACCGCCTACGTCTGAAGCCCAGCCTCCGATTTCCAGTCACAGAGAGAAAGCGATTTGTCAGAGGTGAGGAAGTTCCATGCACGATATGTTAACAGGACACTGTCTCAAAATCTACAATGAACTCTAGTATAACAGACATCACAAGTCGTCATTTTGCCAAGCGATATAAATAGTTAATGTTCCACGCATCTGGTCATCTCACCAGGTGATATAAACAGTGACAGAGTAAATGAAGAAGGAAAATATCGGATGTAGGTTTTGCAAATATTTCTCACAATGAAAACACCTTTCTTGGGAAGACACGCTACAGCCTATACTGTTCCTGTTGCAGTACTGACCTTCAAGGTCATTCAAGGTAAATGATTTTCATGTTATTTGAAAGCCAATATGCGACTTCCTATTAGTGATTAATAGTAATCTAGTAATAGTAATACTAATAGCAATCTCTCAGCGTCTGTGAGATATGGCCACTTACAGCTTCCGACTTACCGTTCACCCACAATACTGCACGACTGGCTTACCATAGTGCGTTATTACCCTTCAAGGTCATCCAAGGTCAATGATTTATATGTTATTTGAAAGCCAGTATGCGACTTCCTATTAGTGATCAATAGCAACCTAGGCCCTATCTTGCACCATTTAGCCACAGTACATTCGTGACAGACAGACGGACGGATAGATGGACGACAACTCATGCCAATAGCTCGACCTTAACTAAAATATGGTCGGCCAAAAAGGAAGGAAGGAAGGAAAGGGATAGAAAGAGTAGAGAAGAGCAAGACAGGGAAAGAAAAAGAAAGAAAAAAAGGAGAGAAAGAGTAAGTTACCACACCAGCACTTATTTTTCCCACTTAGGCCCGACCAATTATACATTTGCAACATATCATGCCAGTAATAGTATTAGTAGAACTGTGAAAATTAACGATTAATCACATGACTGTCTGTCAAAATTTTTAGTAGTTAACACAATATTAATTGTGAAATGTTTGATTAGTTACTAAAACATTACAAAATAAATTCATGATGAGCATTTGAAATCAGCGTCTGACGTCAACATCTTAGTCTGTGTATAAGGCATCATATCAGCCACAAAATACAGAGATCAAAGTAAGCCCTAAGTGTAAAAAATAAATACGTAAAAATTAAACTGTCTGTGAGCAGAGGAAGTTTTTGGCAGCACCTTGGTGAAGGGTTGAGCCATCTCACGCAGGAATCGTTTGGTGCACTGGACTGCCTCGTCCGTCGACAAGTTGCTTACCCCATCCTTCAAATGCTCCTGAATCCACTTGGGCAGCTTGCCCTTCTTGTCATTCCGCGCAAATCGCTGATAAAAAACATTAAGAACAACGATAAAACAACAACAACAACTACTACTGCTGCTGTTATACCAATTCCAATTTTCATTTAAATGAAACCCAATTTTTTGAAAGTCGTATAAGGTTACACTGGGTCCGACAAAGGTGAACTTTTTGGAATAGAGTACACTTATCTGCTAACATACAGTATTAAAGGGTAACAACTATAACAAGTATGTAGGCCTATAAAAATTTTATCAGATATCAAAATTAAATTGTAGCGCTATCCCATAAATGGAGTCGCTAAGCACTTTTTCTGGGCTTAAAGATGTGGTCATGCATGCAAAAGAAGGTTGAGCAATGGTTTATTTTACGAATTACAACCAGAGTTTCTGTCCAACGCACACAATGCAATGCACACAAAAATAGCCGCCACTTCTATCTTTGCAATGTGGCCGTTTGCGTCGCTTGCGTGAACAACACCACTGGCTGCGTTTGTTGCGTATTTTTCTTGTGTCACCTGCGTGAGTAGTGTCAAAAAATACGCCAGGGTCAGAAGCTTCTATCCCCATACCTGATAGGCGCAGCTTGCACCCAGTGAAAAACAGCAGGGGGAAGTTTTTTAACGGCACATAAAATATAAATTGCTATCACCAGAAGTGCTGTTTTTAGATTGAAATGCACCACAGACCGTTTGGGGACATGCTGGGGAAGCTTACAGCACTTCTCAGACCACCTAGTTGGACTAAGAGTGTAAGGGAAAGGGATAGGAAAAGGGGTGGAATGAAACTCGAAGGAGAAAAGAAAAGAGGGAAAAGAGGGAAAACTGAAAAAAGACAGTAAAGAAAAGAGAGATAAAAGATAGCAAAAAAGACTGGAAAGAAAAAGAAGCAATGGAAAACGAATGGAGAGACAGCGCTGGAGCCTGATTTGGATTCTGGATTTGGTGGGATGAAAGCCCCTTGCAAAGGCTTGGAGTTGCTTATGTGGAGCGCGTTGGATGAAAACGAGGCAAAGGCGACCGACAGCGTGTAAGTGAGACCTTGTCGGCAAAGACCATGACGCCGTAGTCGGTTTTGCCACGGAGCGCTCGACCAACACACTGTGCCGCATGACGCACCGCATCAAACGTCAGAAAGTCATTCTCCCGGATATGAAACTGATCACGGAGATACTCGAGCCGTGCCTACAGCAATAACGCTCAGTCAGTTGTACAGCTAAACACTCAAATTTTCCCAGGTAAAGTGGCAACAGAGCTAGAGCTAGTTGGTAGGTTTCATTTCATTTTCTTCTGCAGTTCATCTCTAAATATAACAGGTAAAGAGGGATGGTCAGGTTGAGTTGATCAGTGCAGAAGTACATTATGGTACTTATTAGTTGCAGCAGTCTCTTAAGCTTAAGCTCAGTCGATATGAAGCTCAGTACTGTATTAGCGTACAAACACATGAATCAACTTACTTTTAGAATGCGACTTTGGGTGTAAACGTACGGAATGCCAAACAAGATGACCGCTCGACCATAATGGTGATCTGATGCAACAAACACATCATGCAGTGCGCACAAAGAAATGTTCCAACAGTAATTTATTTCGAACACCATTAAATTTCAAACGCATTTTGGTGCATTTTGAGATACAATAACACACTTTTCAATGAGAAACACATGACATAAATCATTATTCATAAAAAGAACGGTAGTGGGAAAAAAATCACATCTTAACTGTAACTGAGTAACTGTCCACGACAAACAAAATGGCTGTCAAACACCACGATGGAGAGAAGGAGATCCCAATCAACTCATCTGGTACGAGAATTGAGAACCACTGAGAACTCCTCATCTCTTCAGATTATTACCCTCCTACACTGGCATTGCCAGACAGGTCGTCATGGTAACAACAACAGCAACAACCGACCCAGTAACTAAAACTGGAACCTACTACAAGGTCCTACAACTTTTCGTTCATTTCTCTTCCACCAGCACACTTCTCCAAAGATGGTCCTGGTCGGCTCATGTCTCCCCAAAATATTTAAGAATTGCTGTCGCAGTTTTTAACAGGGCAAATGCCGCGTACTTTCATCCAACAAACAGCATCAAAACCCTGAAGTGAATGCTTTAGCGACACTTTATCATTTCACAGTGAAGACAGTAACAGTAATGAATCTGACCGAAATCAATGCCTTCGGAGACTTTTCCCCTGGCCACAGAAAGCAGCACTGCACCACGGCCATTGTCACATGCCTGCAATTACAAAGACAATTTGACAGCAGGTTCTTTTCATACTTCCACAGCAAACTGTTACCACTCTGACATAAAGCAGCAATAGGGAGATATTATGCACAGTAGTTTATGCAAGTTGTTACAATATTTGCTCTTTGTAAAAAGAGTAAATAAAATATTTAAAGTGCACAATGTCAGCCAGTGGCCGAATCTGAGGAAGTTGCATTGGGACTTGACGTGTAATGCATGTGCCTTTGATATGTGCACTACTACTTATTACAATACTTACATCTGACCTCTGTTATATCTACACATCAGGCTTGAGACACCTCAGGACCAAGACTACATCTCTGCACATCACAACCTTTCATAGATTAGGCCAGTTACCTACTCTTCTCCAATAGTGAAGAGATAAAAAGGCAAAGTCCGGTAATTGCTACAGTGCTTCTTGTGTGAGATGGAATGATGGCTAAGAGTGCTCGCTCATACATTATCGAAAGTGACAGCTGATACTGCATAGCACAATGCGGTCATCTACTGCCCACATCAGCAAACAATTGGACCTGTGGTTTGCTCAAGGAAACATATTGCACTACAGCTTCAATCAGCCACACAAGGCCTTCAACCAGTAGCCCGTAAGCTACTTGTGGTTCCTACTACTCTGCAGAATTCATTTTCCCTGACTTTTCCCTGACTTTCTAGGACTAAATCAATCGTTTCCCTGACTAATTTGTTCACATGAAATACCAATGTTGACTTTCAAGCGATTGCAATCGCACTAGAAACAAAGGCGATAGAACAAATTTAAAAGCAGCGATACAAGTAATCTGCGAGCAAAGCAAGCAAAAAAATATTTTGATCTGTTGTACGCAGAACAATTCAAAAATTTTTTTCCACATCTTTGTTAACTTTTGCACCCTGGTACTTTGATTTTTCCTGACTTTCCCTGACCATCTCATTTTTCACTGACTTTGGAATGTAAAATTCCCTGACTTTTTCTGATTCTCTGATTTTTCCCTGACTTTCCCTGACTTCACCTGACTGTAGGAACCGTGGCCACTGGTCATTTCCCATCCCACTGAGGATAAGAAGATGAGTTGACCTGAGCAGACAGTAAAAGCTATGACTAGGGACCAACTTAATTCACGATTTCACGGCTGTGACATTTTCCGTGAAATTGACCTCATTCCGTGAAAAACGCTGATGTCCGTGAAATCCGTGATTTTTCGTCAATTTTAGCACTTTTAGTTTAATTTATGACAATTCCAGAGTTTTATCAGCAGCTTTTGTACGGATGTTGCTGTTTGCCATGTGTCGCACTTAAGCACTAAGTAGTTGACATGGACTGTCTTGAGTCTTGACTTAGTGTAGCAAATATTCGTTGTTCTGAAATTTCTTCGTTTGCATTAGCACAGCACCTCGAAATAACGTCTGTGTGGCCCGTGAATTTCCGAAACTCTTTCCGTGAATTTTCCTTGAAATTTGACACATTTTAAAAATTCTGCCGTGAAATCATGCATTTTTTCCCGTGAATTCGGTTGGTCCCTAGCTATGACCATCACCGCTGTACCCGATGCACCTACTGTACTAGTGTACAATGCAGGGATGGCCAGGCTGAGTTAACAACAGCAGCTAAACTGATAAAAATCCTGGCAGTGTTTACTTTCTGATAGTTGGACAGCGCCAGAGTCGTCTCAGCCGCATCCTGAGTCTCGATCAGCAGAAGCTTGTTCCTCTGCAGCTGATCTATCAAACCCTGCATAGCATGCATTCAATCCATGGATTAATTGATTGATCAATCGAACAATAAAGCAATCTCAATCAATCAATCAATCAATTGATTGACCCATCCATCAACCGATCACACAATCAGGCAAAATAAAACAATGATTGATCAATTAATCAATTAATCAATCAATGAGGCAAAATCAAACAATCGATCAATTAGTCAATCAACAGACCAATCAGTCAAACATTCAAAAACATCGAACCATCCAATGACCAATCAATTAATCAATTGATTAATCGATCGATCAATCAATAGCAAAGATAAATCAATCAATCAATTTCAAATGAATAAACCGATAAATCAATGGAGGAATGAATGACTAAGTAAATGAATAAATAAAACAATGGATGACTGAAAGTGTATAAATAAATAAATAAGTCAGTAAATAAATGTATAAATAAACAAAAAATAAACAAATGAGTAAACACATGCATGAATGAATGCGTAAGTGAATGAGTGAATAAACAAATAAATAAAATCAACACATAAACAAATAAATAAATCGCTAGTTCAGACAAAAACAGATAAAAATTTCATAGTACACTAACTACAACAGATTTCAATGCAAACATTATTTTGTTCTAAATGAGTGTGATTTCATTAGTTTAGCTTACAATCTAACCATTTAGGCGTGGTGGAAACTTTAATGATCATTTTGTTGCAAATCTTCTGCCTAGTCCGTCAGAAAAAAAAACAAAATTGGTCAATATCGGATAGAGATACGAACAAGAGTTTAGTACCATGTTTTTTGCTACGGTTGTTCACAATTATCAAATTCCAGCCTTCAACTACATCAAACAAAACCTTGCAGCTATGTTGTATACAGTCATAGCTGTAAAAAAGTAACTGTCTGTTTATTAATGTCAAACTATGTAAAAATTTGCTACATAAAATACAAAGATAGCTGGCTTTACCTGTTCATACCAAGCAGCGACTGTTGACTCCTGCAAAATAACATGTAAAAAAATAACACCAAATAATGCAGCTGTTACAACAGAACATGTATTTATTGTTACCTTGCACCGCAATGTGAGGGCCTCCAAAATTTGGCATTCTAAACATAAATTGTATTATGCTGAGTTCTGTTTCACAAAGTTTGCTAGTAGCATTTTGTTGTTGATTGTCACAACACCTGCATAAAAAATTGCCGGAAACCAAAAAAGACTGCAAAAAAACCAGAAACAGCCTACGTTTGCAAAATTGAAAGACAAAAACCACAAGTAAAATATTGTGAGGGTGCAAAATGAGTAAACATTGCACTGCTGTTGGTTAACTTACAAAAACTCTGAGATGGGCTTTCTAGGAAGAATGATTTGGACCAACCACAGCGACGGTCTGCCATAGTGAGGGGCTGCCACGGTGACAATAGCACAAAAACAACACCTAACCCTAACCCAAACCCTATGTCAAGACCTTCGCTCATGCCCCTTGCTATAGCATTACATTACATTACATTACATTACATTACAGATTTTTAACGTGGCCTAAGTAAAAAAACTGCTAGGACCACAGAAAAAAACGTTAGTCATGACTAAATCACAGAAGGGTAGGACTGTTTGAACAGAAATGTTTTCAGTTGATGGCGGAACTGTGACAGTGTGTTGGACGTGACAATGTCTGGTGGTAAACCGTTCCATAGCCGAGCACCAGCGACAGTGAAGGCTCGGTCACCAACAGTTACGCACTGCGACTAGGTCATTACCAGAAAAACTACAGACTCCTTTAAGATACAACAAACAATTAGCAAAACTATTTTGCTTTCGGCAATTATCGGCAAAATACAATACAATACAAAGCACTGTTAACTGACCATGTAGAGATAGCTGGGAAAAAAGCAAACCATCCCATCAGGCACCACTACAGACAGCTCCACTAGCAGACTGCCGTAGTTTCGAATCACCGCTAAACACATCCAACAAGTTATTAAATAAATATTAAATATAACAAAACTTACCAGTTTACACTACCATGTAAGGGCGACCAAGTAACACATCCAAAACAGCAGAAATTATTTTACTAAAACACAGAGTGATAAAACGACGACCTGGCTGCCCTTACAAACCCATGTGACGTGACCCCATTTAACCTTTTCTATTCGAGCAGTATCTCGTAAGCTAATAAACGTAGTCAGTGCAAATGTGATACAAATGTTTTCCAGCTGATTAAATGTACTGCTGGTCCATGGCTAAAAGAGTCATATTGGAAACAGAGTTAAATCTCTTTTGGAAAACTGGTTATATACAGGCATTAAGGTGTAGGGTACCTTAATCACCATGGGCTGTAGGTCATTCATAAATGCAGATTGCAGAAGTCATGATTACTTCAGCTTATCCACACCTCGCATGTCATGAATCACTTAAATTTAACCATTATCTTGTCAACGTCAAAATTAACGAACAAACATTTCAAGATTAAAAATGAAATCGATCCACAATGTTTCTTGTCTGGTAATTTTTTTATATTTAATATTTGCTGTTTTATTAGCAAATTTAATTGTGAGTTAAAAACAATAATGTGACCCAACCCCATCATGTGACCATTCGACTCGCGGTGGGCAACTTCCTATGGGTGGTCCATTGTGACCATGCATCTATCTTGCACCGTTACGGAGATATGGCGCCTCAAAAATAATGGGGTCACTTGACCTTTTGGGGTCACGTGACGTCATCGATCACGTGACCATTTGACTCGGCATATGTGATTTCCTATTGGTGGTCCATTGTAACCATGCATCTAACTTGCACCGTTAGGGAGATATAAAGCCTCAAACTTGCATTTGCCATGATTAAAGGCCACAAGTTCACTGCGCATGTGCCGTGTCACGTGACCTGTAGGCAGGGGGTCTAAAATAACCGCATATTTGGAATTCCCGAGGCCATATTGCTTATTCACTATGCCACTTTGGTGGGGCTATGATGATGATTAACTGTAGTTTTTAGGTCAGCATCTCCATTGTTAAGCATTTTCAGTGGAATTTTTTAAGTCCGAAAATGGGCCAAAAATTTGTGGTTTTGGGAGGATTAGAAGGGAAAAATATTAAAGATGAACGTTGAGAAATCCCTAGGAAATCAATCCCCACCGAAACACGTCATCCAGTTCAAAAAATATGGCAATACTCCAAAAATGTGTTCTCCAGAGCTTGGCAAGAAAAGTATTAAAAAAAGAAAAAAGAAAGAACCATTTTTTGAACATTATATTTTACCCCTTTGCCCCGCCGGCCCTGCTGGGCTGATTTGTACCATTTTTGGCAGGTAGGGTCACATGGCTGACGTTATTATCCAAGTCAAATTTTAAGTCGATTGATTCAGGGGTCTGGGGGCTACAGGTGCCCAAACTCTGGGGCTTCCCATTGACTTTGATAGTCGCCCTTACAACAGTGTTACTCACTACCGTGCTACACTGTGATAAATCCAAAACAGCCACAAATTTTCCGAAAGTACTCTAGGTGGGGCTACCACAGGTGCTACAAAATACAGCAATATATAAACATTGCTTTCAACAGGCAACCACAGCAATAATCACAGAGGATATGCATTATACACAATAAAATACTGACTGTGAAGACTGAGAGATATGCTACTGTTAGTAGATAAGATATAAAATTAAACAACACATTTACTGAAATGCAATCAACCGCAGTTAAACTGTATCACAAAATTATGAAAAGCGATTAGCATAAAATCACAAACACCCCCAAAATCAGTATACATATAACAGTCAATTAAAATTAAAAAAAAAACAAATACAAATAAAACAATTAAACAACAAAACCATTTGAAAATGTAATATGATGTAAAACCTGCACATAGCGAGCAGTCTTACTACATAAAAGTAGAGCTGCGGATTTTAACGATTAATTTAATCGTTAACTAACAAAGAAAATTAACGATTAATTTTATTTTTAACGATTAACGGTTCTGCCGGATAC
>Ga0209454_1001424_pt1 | contig 14930 bp, 11 predicted proteins | sample WorMetHERISLAND1_2_FD_187400 | JGI IMG/M metagenome (GOLD analysis project Ga0209454, IMG submission 187400) | Marine gutless worms symbiont microbial communities from Max Planck institute for Marine Microbiology, Germany - Olavius geniculatus... | ecosystem: Host-associated > Annelida >...
CTAAATAATCTACACCCTTAACAATACTTTTCCCCTATTTTTTCTTATTTTTTAAATCTGCATTTTTAACAAAAATTTCCCCTTATTTTTACTTCCCTTTATTTTTTACTTGGCAAACTACACCTTTAACAAAACTTTCTCTGCAGAGGGAAAAAACCCAAAATGGATGGGAAAACATGAGTCAGAAATTGGGGGAAACCTCAGCCCAAAACGGTGGGAAGTTGCGCCCGATTTTGATTCCAGATTTGGGAAGATAGAAGCCACTGCTTTCAAGTCGATGTTCAAAATAAGTATCATGGCGTCTAACTGCAAGAGGTGGACGGCTGCACAGTTGTCGGCACTGGGTCGGCACAGGTTTCTAGTCGTCTAAGACCTAAGTCTTTGTTGCTGATATCCGCGGTGTAAGCGGCTAAGAGGACAAGTAATAATGACGTCGTCGTCGACGGAGTACACACCGGAAAAGCTACAGCGCATGCTCGCTGACGTCATCAGCAGTCGATTTCCGCTGTCCGACGTGACGCTACTGCTACGTGCCGGCGCCGACCCAGATGGCCCCGTCACTCGCGGACTTCGGCCCCTACACTACGCCGCATACGAGAATGACGTACAGGTGGAGAAAAAATTATCTTTGAAAGTTTCATAAATCTTATGAAATCTGGAAATATCACGACGCCGTTTCTAAAAGTTTCATTGTTGTTTCCAAACTTTTGCTGTTGCTGTTGTCGTAAGTCGAAAAAAATGTCAACGAAGTAGATAGCAATTACAACTTTACAAGCAGAGGGTGTCGTGATTGCTTTGTAATGTAACATGAAAATTACGTATTCTGTATGCATCACAGCTTAGTCTAATGACTAGAAAAATATATTTAAAGCCCCAGTAAGCCAGCTGCTGAGTGCAAAAATGAATGTAAAAATGCTTTAACGAACTGGATTTACACCCATCCGTGTAGCTACGACATATTTGACCATTTGGAAGAAAATTTTTAGCGAAAGTTTTACGTTCACAAAATTTCACGAAAGCGTTGTTCGAAGATATACTGTGTGCTGCAAAAACACTTCACTGAACAAATTAGTTCCGGTATATACGCATTAAAAATCAAAAAGTTGCACCTCTTGCGTAAGCTTTCGTAATAATATACTGCACAAAAATTTAATGTGTCCGAATAGCATATCTTTACTTAAATAATCGCTGAAAATTTCGTAGTGTTTGAAAGGCATTGAAGTTTTAACTTTTTGTAGAAGAATGTTTTTACGGCCACACACTGTATATATACGCGTACCCCAAAATACTTGTAGATTACGTTGCATGAAGTTTCCCCGTCGTGTAGGTGGCAAAGTTGCTAAGCTATTGTGCCGTTTTGAAGATTATTATAGTTTTTGCATAGAGGGGTATTTTATTGTTGCACACTGTATATGTTGGGCACTGTAGTGCAAAAATAGAATACTTTGGAGTACGTTGCAAGAAAGTTAGTTTTACTAAAGTCTCCGCGTCGTACAAATGGTGAAGATGTTGAGCTATTATGCTTTCGTATGACTTGACTTGGTTTATCCTGCATCCTGGATGCACAGGGCCACACGTTGACGCCACGTCTGTCTGTCTTGAGCTGATGCTTCAGCTTCCTCCCAGGTGAGTCCCATTCTTTGAAGGTCCTTCTTTGCTACACCTTTCCAGCTTGTCCTTGGCCTGCCAGGTTTTCTCTTGAATCCTACAACTTCCCACTGTAGTGCTTGCTTCGGGATGTGCGCTTCATCCATTCTGATGGCATGACCGAGCCATCGCATTCTTCTTTCTCGGATCACCTTCTCGATCAGTGTTTTCCTGTTCTGTTCCGTACTTCTTCATTCGTGACTTTATCCCTTCAGGTGATGCCAAGAATGCCTCTTAGCCACCTGTCGTGGGCTGCTTCCATTTTTTGTTCAGTGTGACAGAAAGAGGCCATAACTCCGCGCCATAGAGGAGAGTCAACAATATTAGTGCATCGTACAGTCTCAGCTTTGTCTCTTTGTCTGTTTTTTAGACTAATATGCTTATAGGGTTTTTTTATTGCTGCACGCATATACACGCGTATATATGTATACGTTAAAATGCGTTGCATAAAAGTTTTATAAAAGTCTCAGCGTCATCATGCAGGTGGCGGAAATGCGGAATTCAACCGAAATAAAATGAAATAAAATAAAAGGCACAGCGCGCGGCTTTCACTTTATCTGATTTCGGTTTAGTTTTGTTCAGTTCATTTTCGTCGCTCGGTACAGACTTTTAGAATACGTTGCGTGAAAGTTTCATGTAAGTCCTCCTGCTGGTGTCGGAGATGTTGAGGCTATGGTGCCATTTTAAAGACATTGAAGTTTATGTAGATGGGTATTTTTCATTGCTGTACTCTGCATATACGTTGCATACGAGTTTTCTCTTCCTGCAGGTGGCAGAGATGCTGATCGGCGGCGGTGCAGACGTGAACGCAGCCGACGACTACGGCTACACTCCGCTGCACATCGCCTCGAAGCACGGACACGTGGAGGCCGTGCAGTGTCTGCTCAACCACGGAGCAGCTGTCAATCACGGCTTCGACGAAGACTGTGAGTCCGCACGCTATCATGCAAGTATGTACTAGCTAACGCGCTGCTGGAGTGGGTAAGTGAGTACGCAGTACGAGCATATACCACTTTAGAGAATGCCGTATCGTACTTAAATCAGATCGCATCGACTATACAGAGTGGGCCAGAAAATGGAACCATTTTTGGTACACCTTATAATTTTGCCAAATATTAACCGATTTTCAATTTTTTTTCACTGTCAAAATCAGGAGACAATTTGTAATAAAATATTATTATAGATTCTACCACACTTCAAGTGTGTCGTTACACTACCTTGTGAAATGTCAGACCATGCACTTAAGCCAGCGACGCCACTGATCAACGCTGATCGAACCTGGCCTGTGGCCCCCAAACAGCTCGGACTTAAATTTGATCAGTTATACTGTTTGGGATGTTCTTCTATAGATGGCTTATCAATGTTGCCGATTCACGACAGTCAACCAGCTGAAGCCGGCGATCGTCGCTGAGTGGGGAACTACCGCAGCGTTTGGTTGATCGCGCCATTGGTCAGTGGCGTCGCAGTCTTGGATGCGTCGTCCAGCAGCAAGGCGGACACATAAAACATTTGATGTAAAAACTGTGAGACATGACTTTTTAGACAATAGCTGAGACAACAAGCACGTTGTTTTTGCTGTTAATTTTTTAAAATATATTGTTGCAAAAGTTGTCTTGTTTTCAATTGTTACTCTTAAGACACTGATATTTCACGAGGTGGTGTAACGACACACAATAGTTTTATTACAAATTGTCTCCTGATTCTGAGAGTGGATAATTTTTAAAAATTGGTTAATATTTCGCAAAATTATAAGGTGTACAAAAAATTGGGCTATTTTTAGCCCACCATGTACACCATCGTCGTTTGCTTCATGACACACGACTGCAGCCACAAGTTGCGAAAAAAGTACCAGTGTCAGCTGAGTGTAGTTTAAGTACCAGTCATCTACGTTGAGTGGCGTTGATGCAATTGCCTTCAACGAAATTTCCCGAAATTTAAGCGTATTGGTAAATGCTCTTCATGAGAGAAAAAAACTTCTGGCAAAAATACAACATTTGGGGCTGAAATTATCCTATTGTCGTGGAATTTTTGGTCGAAATTAAACTTATGAGCACCAATAATCTTCTACGTCGAAAATTTGCAGCTGACTGTCGAAATTCTCGCCAAATTTTGCAGCTGTCGGAAAATTGCAGCTTTTTGTCTCTAACTTTTGTAACTCGGCCACGACGTATCTGTATATAGGCTTACAGAGAGCGGCGTAATAGTGGATTACAAAAATTTGCGGAAGGCAGGAGGTTGCAATTTTTCAACAGAGAAGATTACCGTCAACATGGCACGGCAGACTTGTTTTATCGTAAGAGTTTGCATGTAAATGCGACAAAACATGTACCGGTAGATCGCACATTCGCAATGAGATAAAAGAAAATAATGTAAGGTCAGTGACGCAGCTGCTGCAAAGGACCAACACGTCCCGTCTTCGTCCTTGCTTTTTGGCCGTTGCGCCAGCTACGTAGGCTGCGTTTGCTGCGTACTTGCTTGCGTACTTTTCTTGCGTTTATTGCCAAGTTACGCACATTCTAACCACGCGGTGCTACGTGACTTTTCCGTTATTGTTACGTGTCCCTGTATTTTTTTGACTTCTGCCACCTTGAAGTAAATTCGTTCATCATCATCATCATCATTCTTGCGTTCGTTGCGTACTTTGTATACGTTGCGTTGGATGGAATCCCCGTTCAAATTGTCGCGCATCGTGTCGTTGTGGGCACAGCTGTCGTGAACGCGGCCAGCACACCCCCAGTCAGCGTCAGCAACAATAGCGGCGGTGGCGGCAGTATCAGTGATCTACCAGAGCAGCCTCTGCAGCTGGCGCTGGCGAACGACCAGCGTGATTGCACCGAGCTGTTGCTACGCCGCGGTGCCGACCCAAACCGTCGTTACTTCCTCGGTCGACCGATCAACCTCGTCCCTCTCCAGCACGTCGACTGTCTCGAGCTTCTCCTGCGCTATGGAGCCGACCCCGACTCGTTCAGTCGTGGAGGGGTGACTGCGCTCATGACCGCCGCCAAACAACAGAACGTACGTTTATCTGTGGCAGCGTTGCATGGGTGTACATTAGGCAGTCCATAAAATTTACCTTGTCAGAAAACTTTTTGTTCTGATCAAAAAAGTTTCTTTTCACAAAGATGCAGAAAATTTCCTATTTTGGAGAAAATTTAGGGGCAGAATAGAAATTTTGAGCTTTCATTATCTTTTCCTTTGAACGTTTGCAGCTGTCCGTCCAAAAATGGCGCTTTACAGCATTTTTTGTTCAACACAGGACTCCGCTTTATGGTGTAGACGCCAATATAGTCTTAGCGGTGCTTTAGTGTATAGGCGACTGGTCATAAGTTATACGAACTTTTTTTGAACTTATGAAATATCCTTTGCCCCACCACTTTTATGATGAAGCATTTGCATATACCTAAACGGCAAACTGTTTATCGTTAGATCAGTGTTTTAAAGGCATCTATTAGTTTACTCTTATTTTTGCGGCATTACTGATACGTTTACCTCATCTGAGGCATTGACTCATGCTTGTTCATGCGTATGTGTATGTATAACACGTAAGCTGTTAATAGTTGCGATTGTCAGCTGTAGGCCTATGTCTCAGCTGAGTATAAATAAACGAATGAATTTGCTGCAAGGTTTATATACGGTGTCCGTCTGTCTGTCTGTCCTCAGATGGAAGCGGCTCGGCTTCTGTTGCGTTACGGCGCAGACGTCAACGCCCAGTGTCCGCCTCGGTTTGATCGACGTCGCGCCATAGACTTCGCCGTCATGGTCGACTGTCTGGAACTCACCGAGCTGCTGCTCAGCGCCGGAGCAAGTCTGTCTCTCGCACCAGGTTCACTTTTAACTACTCCCCTTCCAGTTACTAGCTACTGTCTATATGAAAGACGTAGCGACAGTAGGTTTATCGGTATTATAGGCCTAGGTCTATGCCTCCAAAATCAGGCTAAATAACGTTATTATGGAGCAACAATGACACCGAAATGTTTAGTAAACTATGTTCTATATTCTGTAAGGCTTTTAGATTATATTATTAATTTAGGGCTTATCATGCTGTTGCGATCAAGTGCTTTAGTTGATCGCTCCCGTCAAGGACTGCGAGGAGGTTCTTGGTAGTTAAGGAACGTTTATAGCAAAAGGTTAAAGGTTGTGTATAGCTCTTTATGGGAAACCCATCGCAGAGTTACGGAGCTTCACTTACCGTATGGAATTACACACTGTTGCCTGCCACCCGATAGAGATGAACGCGTCCCGCTTTAACCTCATACATACCGGCCGGTACGCTACCCCGCAAACTATAGTCAACTCAACCTTCTGTCCGTCCGCGGTGCGGAGGGACGGAAGACTGAGTTGGCTTTGGTTATAGCTGTTAAGTAGATAGCTGATGCGGATCACTATACAATACATGCAGGGTACAGTCTGACACCTCTGGACTCAGCGGTCGTGCACGACAGACCGGAAGTCTGTCGACTGTTATTACGTCATCACGCCGACCCTAACGAAGTCAACGCTGACGGCTGCACCGCGCTACAGGTTCGTGCTCTTTTCTCTGTCAACGGCGCCATCGCCGCGAAATCAAATCAAACAACTGGAGGCGGTCGCTGTTTTACCACGTTTATATACTGTTTACCACAGAACGAAAACTGGCGTTACAAGCTTGCCAAGAACTGTTGTAGGCTTATTTTATTACAGGGGTTTGCACAAAAACTGTGACTGTTTAAAAATGTAAATGGACACATCCGTTACTCGTGCCCTCAGAAACGTTTACGCATTTTTCTACTTTTTTTCATTTTTGAGTCATTAACCCGTAGGCAAAACAGACGAACAGACTGGCAGGATCATAGTGCGGCCTATTAAGGCGGCCGCGTATAATGTTATTTTATGTCGCCTGTAAAAGTATGTAAGTAAAACGTCAACTTAATATGTAGCGTATCAACGGTAATAATGTCCCTCTATAGTGAAGAATGACCCTTTTAATTTTTATTGGCGATTTTGTAAATTTTCATCCGCTATAGAAATTCCATATTCGGCCGCAATGTACTGCATCGCTGGCGATTCACAACAATGGTTTCAATCGGTTTGTTCGTTTGTCGGCAGCTAGCGGCATCGACGTCAAGCATCAAACATCAGAAGACGATCGTCGAAATGCTGCTAATGGCCGGAGCAGCTCCGAACTTCTCCAGTCGTTTATTCTCATACGTAGGACCGTCGTTGACGCCGCTGGTAGAATATCTGACCTACTGCAGCGAGAACTTCGACTACGCTATCGTGCGACTCTTGCTTCAGTACGGCGCGCGCGTCAGCTTTCGTCTGCCGACAAGGCTTCTCAAGATTCGTCAACCAGCTGGCGTTCTCAGCCAGGTCAGGACGCATCCTGTGCTACCACCGTTTTTCATAGTGTTTGGAAATTTTAGCCACTTTGTTAGATTGCATTAACTGTTCACTTCAGCCTACCCCACTAAAACAGGTCGGCGCCATCACAGTGCTTCGGACTCACAATAACTCTGGTGTTATAGGCCTATACCGAATTGTTTTAGAATTAGGCCTACGTCAGATGCGGCCTACTAGTCTTCGTCGAACATAAAATAAGTGGAAGAAACGCAGCTAGTGCGGAACATTTTGGTGTAGGACATAGTAGTCCGGTTATAGGCGCAACAGAAACCAGCCGTGTAGCCTAATAGGGTGTTTACACGATCCAGTAAACATTTAGCAAACTTCCAGCAAACATCCAGCATTAGCACGTGTATTTTGAATACATTTTCTTGAAGTTTGCTGGATCGTGTAAACCATAACTGAAACCAATATGCCTGTAAAAGCGCCTTTTTGGCGTAGCTTAATTAATTTGATTCGCTGTGATATAACACGTACACGCCAACGTGCACGTACGCTATGGTGCCACGTGTTAAGCTTACTTGAATAGCCTATAGTAGAATTGAAGCACAAGCATCCAATGTCGTTTTTCTCTGCGCCTCACGTTGCGCAGCACGAGTTATCTTTAGTCTCTCCGAAAAAAACAATATTCGTTAAGACTGTCTGATCATCGCGCGCAATTTCACAAGCATGCTTCATAGTTTTGTTTTCGGTTGCCTAATGCTTGACTGTACCCTGTTTCCAGTCTCTTGCGAGTTGCGAAGCACCGTTTTTACATCTCGATGATCGCGTACAACAGTCGATCGTAGAAATCGTTAATTATCTCCGCCAAGTGACCGGAGTGAATGCGAATAACTCCAACACGGGTAAACACACGGATTTCGAATAGGCCTATGACGTGCATGTTCCGAGGGACGTTGCAGTTCTGACATAACACTTTAATTTTTTTTCAAAAAAAAACGGTGGCCAAGGTCACGTGATCCATAATTTTTTGGGCGTTAGGTAGACATTAATAACTCGGACAAGGTTAGAGTTACGCACTATGAATTTCGCAAATTACTATAATTTGTAACAAAAATCCACTTAGCGGATCGACATTAGGCCCAGTGCACTGTCACGAGCGCCTTCTTCTAGTTACGAGCCGCTGTTTGGTGCGTGTTTGTTGTGAATGAATTTTCAGCTGCGTAAGCTGCGTCCACACGACGAGCTGCTATGTCTGCTTGCGGACGCCGCTGAAGGTTTTGACGCCGAGGCTCTGGGTCGCGACACCATGTTGTCCAACCGACAGCGTCAGATGTTGCTCGACTGTGCCAGGAACGCGAGGTCTCTGCGGCAACTGGCGCGTCTGGCTGTCCGAGCAGCTCTGAGCACACCGTCTGGACCTGAGTCCATCGACGCACTGCCGCTGCCCGCCTACCTCAAACAATATCTGCTACACAATGTCGCTTAATGCGGGTACACGGCGACGTAACTGAACTGAAGTAAAATGCATGAACCGACAGGGTTTGAACTTTGAAGAAATAATGACAGTGGGTAAGCAGGACGAGCCCATTGGTGATTGGTTGACGCTTACGTGAGCGTAGTCACGTAGGTCACTGATGCCGTTAGACAGTGCCTACTGTAATGCATTACTGCTTGCCCATTGGTCCGTTGGTCAGCTCGTCAAAAACCAAATCATGTCAGTTCAGTAATCAGTACAGTTCACTTCAGTTACGTCGCTCTGTACGCGCCTTCAGACTAGTCGTGAGCGCATCAAGATAGTCGCGAAACAACTTATTTTGCACGTTTTACTGCAGCGTATGCGAACACCGGTGATACACCTACGTATAACTTCTACGCAAGATTGTATCAAATACGAGCTATCAAGAAACCTGGCTTCCTCAGGAAAACATCGCATTAGGCTATTACGTTGTGACTCATCTCCGTACTTACGGAAACCAACGGCATTTAATTCGACTACTACCTTCCATTTTACGCATATCTGTTGAGCTTGAGGTAAAAACTGTCCATTGCGTTTAAGTAGCAAAAAGTCGAGTTTGTTCCTTTCAAATTATTTCTCGAAGAATCGTCCACTGCGATCTCAAACTAAGACAGTAGCCTACTTTTGAAGACGACCGACAACCGTTAATAACATGACGCCAAAACCGGAAGTACGTACTAAGGTGCGTTGCACCAACGTGGTTCATGATCTCATCCAAATTTCCATTGCAAATTCTAGATTTTCGACCATGACAAGCTCGCTAAGTTTGACGAACTGCTTGGACAGCCGGAAATTATGTCCAAACCGACTAGGCTATTATGCTATTTCCGGTTGAAGGTTGATGTCACATTTAGGCCTACGCTTTTTTGGAGTTGCTTCAGTCCAAAAAAACTGTAGTCTTGCTGCTAGAATTACAATTGGCGTAATTCTTACTTCGGAAGTATTTGGCGATACGAGTCAGTATCTATAGCCGTAAAATTTCGCCAGTTCTAAAATAATTCGCGCAGAGGAGTAACAAACAAATTAGGCACAAACTTCCATTTGAATCTCATTTGCCCAGAGTCTTGCTAGGAGGTATGGGAAACATTAGCGTAGCCAGACGCAAGGGCGGCGCCACCATAGGAGCTGGGAGGGACATGTCCCTACCACTTTTGCGGGATGTACCACGCAGGGGGTACAACCCAATTTACGTTGTACACCTGCGGGGTACTACAGCCGGCCGCTAAAGTTACGCAATTCACATTCGACTTTAGCACTTGGAAATTCTGCTTCCTGTATCTGTACAGTTTGCTACTTGTCATACAGTCTAGGAAGCTAGGATCTTGAATTTTGCACTGCTGGAGAACCCGATAAGCATCCGTCTTGCTGACGTGCCAGGTCGACGCACCCTTCGGTCTACCGTTACAAATCTCCTGGCTGTTCCGTCCTTCAAGCTGTCAACTATTCTCGGCCGCGCTTTTCCAGTGGCCGCTGCTAAATTCTGAAATGCACTGCCTGACAATGTCGTCTCCGTGCCATCCCTTGACTCATTTCGGCGCCAACTGAAAACTTATGTGTTAAATCGGTGTCGCTCTAATGAAATTTAATCCCTGACAACACACGCAGAAAGTCGGCAACAAAGTCTGGGGACTTTGTTGCAAAGTCAACATAATGGAATTTGGGCTTAGCATGGCAAGGCCATAACATAAAGGCACTATAATCACCAATATGCTGGACAGTTGATGGGGTCCAGAGTGAAGCCGGGCATCATACAAAAACGTATTTTGGAACGTGGAAAATATTTCCAATTCACAGGACTGGATGATTACGATGCTGTTCAGATTGTGAACATTAGTGGAACATATCTGCTGTCCATGAAATGTATGCTGTCGTCGGCAAGGACTGGAAATGCCTATTACACACAGCTATTCAACAAATGGCAGTTGCCTTGTACAGTATGGACATGGGACAATGTACACACGTTTTTCTGTGACATTCTGAGGGCCACTTTGAAGCTGAACTTAACGTACGTGGAATCGTATTGATAATAAGAAACAGCCTAACAGGGGCTGTTGACAACATGGGACGTTTTCGACATTCATGTGGGCCGTTCTCATTTTGGGCTGTGCTGATCATTTTCCAACCATAAGTTTTTGAACCAGAAATTGGCACACCGGTTACTTCAACCCTGGGGAACGTTCAAACCAATTTAGAGTCTTTATTTCTCTGCCTTTCCGAGACAGATCCTGTACAGTAGTGATTTGTACCAAAAACCGGGTACATGAACCCGGTTCCAAAATTCATTAGCCGGTTCCAAATCCGGGTAATTGGTACCCGTTTTTTTGCACTGATTACTGCTGAAACCTATGAAAATATCGCTACTTGCAACCTTTGTGGCGAAATTCGGTGCTGCAGGAGAGATTCAATTCAGCCATTTTTATTGACGGACTATACATATTTAGCATCACAAATACATTATAGACGTTTTTGTATGAAAATACTAACTCTGTGAAAAAATATTGGGTAACTTGATGTGTACACGTCATTTCACTGTTGTTTTTTCTTCAATAACGTAAAGTTAACAAGAAGCACAGCTATCGCTAAAATAGCCGACCGTCCCTCCCACCTTTAAAATTGTGGCGCCGCCCCTGGCCAGAGGGGACAGTCAGTGCAGACCAACACATCGATAAGTTTTTTCAATGTGAAATATACGAGAAATGATACCGTAGTGCAACTTTTTGCTACAAGCAGGCCCTAATTGGTGGAAACGATCGTTCTGTCAGAAGTATAATGAACGTTTTCCTGAGCTCAAAATCAAATTTCCTCTGATAAAATGCACGACTGTTCAAGTTCTAGTTGCAGTCGTATTGATTGTTAGGCGGCATCGCTCAAGCCGCATATTTTTAGTGCTTATCAGAGCGTCGTCCGTCTGTCTGTGCCTCTGTCTGCGAAGTGCATTGTGCAAAAACAGCTGAATAGACTGAGATACTGTTTGGCGTGAAGACTTGCTGTTGGAAAGGGCTGTTGAAATTGGTGTAAACTCTCCCTGGTGGAAGTGCCTCCCTCCGTAAGACAAAATTATGGCTAAGCTACTGCTGGGGAATAGGCCTACTCTAAACGCCCCCCCCAAATGCCCTATTTCTGTGCGGTTTGAGCGCTAAAGAATGCTGTTATCGGCATTTAAGTTGCATGGTTAAAACACCAGGAAAAAAATAACTTAACATTATTACCCTTCATGAAATTCTTGGAAGCTCTATGGTGGTAGAGGCCGTAATCAGATTACGTTTCAGGATTTAAATTTCATGCAGGAGTTAAATTTCATGGCAATGCAAGACGACAGTAAAAGATAATTTCTGAAGTGAATGTTGCTTAGCAAGAAGATTAACTGACTTCATTATTGCACGATGGCACATTAACAAAATACACAATGTCAACAGAGATGAAATTAACATCTGTATGTACAACTGCATTGCAACTACTGCATATGTCATTAACGTAATTCATAAGTTGTGTCTACACTGAACACACGTACATCAAACTGACTCAATAATACGACACTCCTGCACGTACACAACAGGCGCCATTCAATGGGAGGTACCTATAGTACATGAGGTAATAATTTTAATGTTTTATCAGCAGTCGTAATCGTGCATTATTGAAGTAATGCAGTAACATGGCTGTGATTCAGTTACATACTTTGGACACATGTGCCTTAATATTCGTTAAACCAAAAAGGAACTGTGCCAACTTTCTTAGTTCAGTAGTGTAGATCGTTGCTAAATTTTGCATCAGCCGACTCAATTGATGCATGATCTCATGATGTGCTGCAACAGAATTGGGTAATAAGCATCTTTTCACTTCTCTGTGATGGTATATTACAAATAAATGAGACCAAAACTGAGTTGTGTTTTAAACGTAATGAAAATGCAGTATTAGATATAATTTCAAATGTAGTTATGCGCCAAGTTGGCCACCGTGCAATTTGCCTTCTATTCGTTACCACCTCTCAGCAGCTTCAAACAAGCCAATGACGCAGTGCGACTGTTAAACACAGAATGATGAAACAAGAACACTGCATCCTAATGACTGTGACCACAAGTTGTAGCCCTACACATGCGATAAAGTAAAAAAAAAAAAACTAAAACAACAATAAACAACGTATACTCCAGTACATGCTACGGTTGCTACCTCATGCCATACAATACAACTTCTCCGCAAGTTTGTGGAGCAAAGTTTCATTCCGTCATAAAAAGTAAACTAAATCAACAGCGACGGTCTCTCTAACACAGCGAGGCTTCCACAGCAGGGGCCCAAAGATAACATTCTCACAAGGCCTGAGGCCTGCCTGGGGTAAATTTTTTTTTTGAATTTTGCTTTCTGGAATGGCACATTCTGGTGTACTTCATATTTTTGAGTGACGGCAGGGCCCCTTAACGGCGTAGGGCCTGGGAAAAACTCCCCCTTTTACCTCCCCTCTCGACAAGCCTGCTCTCCAGTTGTTTGATTTTATTTTATCACACACCTGTGAACGCTCTTAGTTACATTTACACAACAGCAAATGTTTGCTGGCTAGACTAATCCCGACTGCGAATACGGTTCAGTCTTGTAGCAGTCCTTGTCATCCGCTGGCGACATCTGATGCACACTGGCACAGAGTTTTTTCGGCTTGATGGGAGACATGTAGGAATGCTGATTGTGGCCGGTCAATTTCAGCCGACGCCGAGCGTAGTTCACCTGGTGCGAGAACGTCTGGTTGATCGCACGCTCGGACGGCTCAAGCCAACTGTTGTCCACACAGAACTTACGCATGAACGCTGTACAGCAGTACACAACAAATGCAAATCATAAACACTGCGTCAATGTAACAACAAATGAATCAATCTTAATACCGGTTTCTTATCAAGCAATTATAAAATGGTACTTCAACAAAGAAAGAACAGTAGCAGTCAAAATCAATCAAACATATGAATATTACAACTATAACAGCACTAAAGAATGCTTCTGATCTGATACCTACACTGACGTAGGAGGAATTTTTCTAGTTCTTCTAAACATATCCTCTACTAATGTCTCCATTACCGCCACACCCAAATCATACAGCAACATGAGTTAAGCAGCATTTACAACATTAGAAGAGGCCACTCAAACCCTTGTGGTGGTCAAGGCTGCCCCCAAACTCCACTGATAACCTTACAGCACTCCACGTGATACTACAAGCTAATGCAGATAAATTTACTGCTAGTGATTGCAATCCCAGGATTGAGAATTCAACCCTGGGATTTGGGATTGAGAAATTTGTAATCCTGGAATCCCGTTTTGGGATTAGGCTTTTGGATTGGTCATCATTTTGGTATCACCAATTGACTTATTTCATGCATAAAATGTTGTGTAAGCCCCTACGGAAGATATGGCCGAAGTGTACGGAGTGACGATGACTGTCAAAATACAAATTACAGTAGGCAGCATGGAGTAGTAATCTGGTGCTCATAAAATGTTTTATTTATCAGATGGCTAAAATTCTTATTTCTATCATTTGACATGCAAAAAAGTACAATTTTAACAAATTGTTGTAATCCCAAATCGGGTATTGGCGAAAATGGCCAGGATCCAGGGATTCGGGATTGCAATCCCTATTTACTTCTCAATAACTGAACCTCTGCTCTGACTTAGGCCTTGACTTTTAGCTATTCAGATTTCAAGCTGGGGCCCTTTAGTCTGCATTCTTCCCTTAAGCTCGTCTTGTAAGAATGGCTCCAAAATTTAACATACTATGATAATTCATCTCAACATGATTTTTGCTGTTTTGGGTTGGATATTCATATTGCCCTTGTATAAGTTTATAAACTTGGAAGTTTCAGAAACACAATCTAAACCAGGTGTTGTACACAGTCATAAAACACAAACAGACAAGTAATTTGAGCAAAGCTCATGAGACGCGCGACAGCCTTGGCAGTTCCTATTCGCAGGTTGTCTTGATATAACTCTATCCATTTTGACGCAATTCACTCTTGAAATTTACACCACAGCCACAAATTGAAAAAAACACTAAAACCCCTATTTTAGAAATTCAAGGTCATTCAAGGTCACCAATGTGTACACCAATAAAAAGCTTGTCACTATATTGCTTGTTATGATAAGCAGCATATCTGCCGATCTACAACCGTTTTTAAGCTACACGAGCCAATAGCGGTAAAATAACTATTTGTAGATTCTTAAAAATGTACGTTCTATGCTAAAAAATGTCATGCGGAAAATGTCTAGGTCTATCTCCAGCCATTTTGGCGCAATTCACTCTTAAAATGTGTCGCAGCCAAAAATCGCAGAAAAATTCATTAAAACCCCTATTTTGAGGGTTCAAGTCATTCAAGGTCATCGACGTTGACAGCAATAAAAAGCCTGTCACCAGTGCTTGTTATGATAAGCAGCATGTCTGTGCCTATCTGTAACCGTGTTCACACTACACGAG
>Ga0209454_1001425_pt1 | contig 14926 bp, 8 predicted proteins | sample WorMetHERISLAND1_2_FD_187400 | JGI IMG/M metagenome (GOLD analysis project Ga0209454, IMG submission 187400) | Marine gutless worms symbiont microbial communities from Max Planck institute for Marine Microbiology, Germany - Olavius geniculatus... | ecosystem: Host-associated > Annelida >...
CATTAATACACATATTTATGTACAAGTTATTAGACAGAGATTTCATAAAAGCACCCAGCCTGTGAAAAACTGCCACAGCAATTTCAAGAGCTTCTCTCTTGGGTAATTGGCTTAATGCTCTTGTACGCTTTTTTCTACATGTAATTTTAATACAGTTTACATAGCCTGACATGCTGTAGCTTGCGTGCTTTTGCGCTTATTCTTCATAGATGTTTGAAAATTGCTGAGCTCATTTTTAACGATTTAGTTGAGTTTTAGTTGTCCGTAGTGTTGGGGGTGTGCCAGTATGTAATGTGTGTGCGTTCATGTTTCTGCTGTGTTTTCTCAGTTTTTGTATTTATTATTTTTTATGCCTGCGATGTTTTTATGTCAAAAAATATAGCGCATGTTGTTAATATATTATAGGCCTAACATCGTCGATGACATAAAAATGCAAAAGAAGAACTGAACATGTACGTAAAAAGAACTTAGCATTAAATAAGAGCCGGTGTGTAGTACGCCCATGCTATTTATATCATCATTTTTTGATTCTCACGCCGATGCTGAAAATATAAACATAAAATTGTAAACTTTTTACAATCATTTTTTTAAACACTGCATGTCGTTTTTTGGTGATCGCAGATCCGTGTTTGGCTCAAACGGATGAAGACGGCAAACCGATCAACAGACCTTGCAAAGCGGTAAGCAGCAATACTGTCGATTACCTTTAACAATGTGTCTGTTCTGTTTTGACGTAATCTACAAATTAAACTAAGGTTATACTAATACTGCTGTTATATTTACGTTACACTGCAGTGAATATGGAAGTAACAGCTCGTACTACACAGCGGCTATCACTGTTGTAGGGTTACTGTGAAATGACAGACGCCAAGTTTCCGGTTTCTCCAGTCTACGAAACTCGGCCGTACACATATCGAAACGGTAGGTAGAATTCAAAGTATTGTATTATTTCTACTGCAAGATAGTGTTTACATATAGACTGAGATGCTACTGCATGCGACTATGTCGAAATACTGTTGATATTAATATAATTTACGAGTTACAAATTTTTAATATGCCTATAGGCTACAAAATAGCATAAGTTGTAGCGCACAGGAACACACAGGATAATAAAAAACATAGGCGTAAGACAGAGATGACAATCAGTCACGCAGGCGAAACATAAAAGACACGTTCCAAATTTGTATCTGCTTTTCTTTTGTGTCACTTTTTCGTGTGTTTTATACTATAAAAAGATGTTTATTTTCACCTCGAAATGCGGGTTCCTTCCAAAAGTTTGAACGTTCCGTATTGCGAAGTGCTAAGTAGCTCGCGTCAAATTGCGCAATATTCACGTCATGTAGGTTGTTACGCGACTGCGACGGGGGTGTGGTCGCCGGGCAAGGTAGACGTTGATGACTGTGGTCGACAGTTTGTGCCATTCGTCGCCCAGCAGCAGCAGCAGCAGGTGCGACCTGCAAACAGCGTCTACGTCGACGCCACAACGCCTGTCGTGCGATACGCGCCGCCCTATCAGCAACACGCGGTAAGCTGAATAGTTCGTTTCCACCGCTAAAGATCACGTCATGGTTTTATGAGTCAGATTTACACCCCGTGACCAAATTTTAGTACTTTTTGCTTTTGTTTTGCTGAAAGCCTGGAAACTTGATTGCAAATCTACAGACCCTACTCAACTATTTCTGAGGTTGCTTAACAATAAACTCTGCTTTATTGCTATTTTTATTCATCCTTTTATTGCAGCTATTTGACCAGTGATTATGAGTGTAACAGTCGGAAGCAAGATGCTGTCAGAAATTTCAGACCTCCGCCGTGTATAGTGCTGCCAGCTGACGAAAACAGAGTACGGAAATACAGAAAGTTCCTGGATTCGGATCTTGATCGTGATCCGGATTGCATCAAAATCCCATCCCGTCCGAGAAAAAACTCGTCAGAATCGAGTAATCTTTACAAGTAGCCTAATGGACTAGCAGACAGACAAACAAACCAAGCCGAAAGCATGGCGTCTTTTTTCGAAGGAGGTATAGTTACGGAAAGTAACGAGTGTATAAATTTGTCTGCAGATGTATGGGCCGGAATTACGCGACCATTATATCGCGACTCCGCAGACTCCACTCTCTGTTTCACAGCTGACGCCTCCAGGTGAGCTGAAATGCACGTTTAATTTATTCATGCCAATACAATTTGGTGACAGGCTTTTTGGATTCATTAACATCAATCACCTTGAATGATTTTGAACCCCTCAAAAAGAAGTTTTTAGTGAATTTTTCGCAATTTTTGGATGCAGCGCACATTTCAACACTGAATTGCGACGAAATGGCTGGCGATAGACCAAAACAATCTGCATATGAAATTTTCAGCATTTAACGTAGATTTTAGCAGTTCAAGTCCCGACCCCCTAGGTTCAAGGAGGCCAGCGCAGGCGGGTGTCAAAGACAGATACCCCGCTAAAAAGTGGTTATTTTACCGCAATTATCTCGTGTATCGTGAACACGGTTGTAGATAGGCACAGACGTGCTGCTTATCATAACAAGCACTGGTGACAGGCTTTTTAAATTTATCAACATCGATGACCTTGAATGATTTTGAACCCTAAAAATATTGATTTAACGTGATTTTTTGGCGATTTTTGGCTGCAAAAGAGTGAATTACGACGAAATGGATGGAGATAGACTACGATTACCTGCGAACAGGAGTGCTATAGGCTTTCGCGCGTCTCGTGAGCTTTGCTCAAATTACTTGTTTTTTTCAGTTTGCTTTTTAACATATATAACATGTTTAGTGTTGTTTTAGTCTCTTATGTTAAAGTCGCCATTTGTTGTTCTGTTGGATATTTTAGGAGAATGGTTGCCCGACGCCTGCTCTCCTGTGTACGATGCTCGACATATGCACCAAATGGTAACAGCTGAAATAGTTTGTTGCTGCTTTCTAGCTTACGCTTTTCTTTGCTTAATTTTAGGTGAAAGTTTTAAAATGTTGTGGAATTGCTATTTTGGTCTCGTGTTAATAAACTTGATATTCACGTTCGCTTTTTGAAGTTTTTTTACAGTGAATACGTAGCATGGCTTGTGTGATGTGTACACACGTGAAATTGTTTGATGTGTTCAGACAATGTGCGAAATGTCGCCAATGATGGAACCTGCACTTAACGGCGGCAGCCCATCTGCTAACTGTACGACACAGTCGCTCTGTTTTTGCTTGTATAATTTTATGGTTAATTAAAATTAAATTTGTGTCTAAACTTTTCTCGCGCTTGCATGTTGTTTCACAATAGGGCAATTACACGAATCATTCAATTCACGTGTTCGTCACATTTGTATCAGGTGAACCGTGACAAAGCGGCGGAATTATTATGATACTGTATTATCACTATCACATGCAGGATCGTCGTTTGCTCGTACAAACGTTGTAGCTAAATTTCGACATTTCACCAAAGCATCAATTACAAAAAGCTTGAAAAATGCGATTTTCAATCTACATCTGCTTAAGTGTCGAAACGAAGCAAAACCCTAAGCGCGCGATTTACAGGCCAAAATTTTAACAAGTAATTTGAGCAAAACTCCTAAGACGCGCGACAGTTCCTATTTGCAGGTTGTCCATGTCTATCTCCAGCCATGTCGGCGCAATTCACTTACGAAATGTGCACCAAAGCCAAAAATTTAAAAAAACACTAAAACTTCCTATTTTGGGAGTTTAAGGTCATTCAAGGTCATCGATGTTGACACCGTTAAAAAGCTTGTCGCCAGTACTTGTTATGATAAGCAGTATTTCTGCATACATTTGCAACTGTTTCACGCTAAAGCGGTAAAATAACCATTTTAGGGGGGTAACCGTCTTTGACGCCCGTCTGTGCAAGCCTCCTTGAACAATAGAGGGTCGGGACTTGGACAGCTAAAATTTACGTTTAATGCTGACAATTTTACACGCAGCTTGTTTTGGTTTATCTCCAGCGATTTCGTCACAATTCACGGTTGAAATGTGCACTGCAGCCAACAACTGCAAAACAAATCATCAAAACCTCTCTATTTGGGGTTCAAGGTGTTTCAAGGTGATCGATGTTAACAAATTTGAAAAGCACGTCACCAGTGCGTACTTGTTATGATATGCAGCAAGTCTGTACCTATCTGCAACCATTTTCACACTGTAAGAGCCAATAGTGGCAAAATAACGTCTTTTTAAGGTGGAGGGTACCCCACGTTAACGCCCTTGTTCGAGGGGAACCCCATCGCCCAGGGGCACGAAATTTTGTCACTAAAAACTAGAGTCCTTGGGGCAGCCTACAGTGAAGATGTCGTGATTCTAGGTTTGGCCGTTTTGATACAGTGCCAGGGTGTGACGAACGGACGGACAGACAGACACCTCGACGATGTCTAATACGCGCGAAGCATTACATGCTGTCGCGCGTAAGAATTAACCCTGATAAACATTATATCTTAAAAATCTATGGACTCAGTGAAATATTAAGATCTCAATTCAGCAAAAGCACTTTACGTTGTTTGATGTTCTGGTAGCGGCAGCGCAGCATCATGTTCACGCTCATGAGCTGACAGCAATGGACGTGACAGCGGCGGACAACACGCTGGGTGGTCCGGTGACGTCGACCTCACACGACGAAGCACAGAACTCATCATACCCAGCAGCTGCATCCAGCACATTATGCATGGCCGCCGCACTGTCCGCTAAACGACCCAGGTCAGCAAAAACGTATTTTTGTCACGGTGTTTTTCTGTTGATGCTGCAATGGTCAAACTTCAACAATTTGTCAGTTTGAACCAGATGAAGTACACTCAAAATCAGGGTAGCTATGCAGAAACTGACAGCGCCGGTTGAGACAAGCAAACTGGTTGTCACTACGCATTTCATGATGTTGGCGTTATGTCACGACTAGCAAAATTATAAATTAACAATAAAATTCTGTTTGAATATTTTGAACGATTTTTTTGGTTACAGCTACAAACATGTCATGTAAAAATATCGCAACTTTACTGAGTTATGTAAGACGGAAAACGGGTGCTTTTTTGAAACACTGTATAGTTTCATATAATCTTTAGTTAAGTTATCTGAATATTTCCTATCATCTTAGTATTAATATAATCATACTTGTTTTTGTCTATTTTTGGCGAAAAATATCAACATTGCGAATAATGTACACTGTTGTTACGATATTTTGCGCTTGTGTTGTAGACAAACTGCGCCGTCAATTGATGCATCATCTAATGACAGCAGCAATGACATGTAGGCTATTGGTTTAATTCTTTTTTTGTCAGATTTGGGTTTTTTGTATAGTTTTGCTCAACATTGTTGTGGATTACGTAAAGTAATAATTTTTGATCACAAATCAAAAAGTCCGTTTTTTCCATGATCTAACAAGATACTGTTCAAACAAACACGGAGTCTGTCCAATGCATCTCGACAGATAACAGTAAATCGGTATAAATGAGTGAGCTGGGTGGACCAGTGGTAAAAATGAAAAGGTTTAATTGCCACCTCAAAAATAATAGGGTCACGACCTTGACCTTTTGGTCATCGGTCACGTGACCATTCAACTCGCGGTGGGCGACTTCCTATGGGTGGTCTATTGTGTCTATTGTGATCATGCGTTTATCTTGCACCGTTATGGAGATATGAAGCCTCAAATGTTGGACGGACGGACGTTTAGGTGATTTTATACTCTGTCCAATGCTATTGCACTACATTGGACAGACAGTAATTATGGCAACCATATTGAAATTTAGAAATAAAGACTTTTAGGCACATTAATTTTTAAGTATTTTGACTCCTGTTCACCCAGGACTATTATTTCAGTCGCTACAATAGTTAGAAGTTTACATATAGAGGAGTAAGGAATCCAATGACGATAAATAAGGATCAGTAACAGTTGATTTGTATTTATAAGCTATTACTTTTCTCTTAGTGTCAGTAATTTTAGCGTTTCGAATCACTGCGACTGTGAAACTTATCACGAAATGTAAGTAGACGTAACGTAATAAATCGTGCAATGATATAGGCCCTAAATTGGCCGTTTTGTGCAAATAATGCTGAATTATTTGTCGCTTGTTGACAACAGTAACAACAACGACAACGAGCATGATGTGGTGGGAGACGACGAAGAAGAGAGTCCCGAGGCGAAGTTAGAGCGCGAGCGCTTGCGACGACAGCAGAACAACGCCCGTGAACGGTATCATAATATACTCCGTCTATCGAAACAACGTGCAACTTTCATTTTTTCGAATAACTCCGTGAAACGTTGGCCGATTTTATTAATTTTTGGCATGTGGCATCACGAAAATACTTGACGTACACGACTATACACTGTGTCTCAAAAAAACATGCCCGACATTTTTAACTGTAACTTGAAAACCAATTACCAGATTTTGATAATTTTTGGTACATATTCCTGACAAAACTTGCCATCAAATGACTATTTAGTTTCCCACCTCACCCAACGTTTGTTTCTGCACTATCTAGGGAAAGCACAATCAGCGAAATATCACTTTTTTATCCAATGCGATATGATTGCTTAATTAACATAACGGGTAAAAACACATTTTGTTCACATTTCTGATACTTTGGCTGACATTTCATCCAGTTTTCCGATTTTTCAACTGCCTACAGTAAAATTGCTTGAAGTGTTGGCCCACTATGCGAACACAAGCAAGGAGACGCTTTTTTCCATTCACTTGACAGCAGTATCGATAATGTTCTGCTCCAGACCAATACAGGCTCTACCAGTCACTTCTTGACTTTACAAACATTCCGAAACTTTTTCTGGTAAACATACTGCTGCAAGACAGTCAAATCTTGTAATAGATCTGCTGTTGGGGTACACAAATTTAACACGCAATATGCCTGGTCTGCTTTCCCCAGGTAGTGCAAAAGCAGACGTTGGGTGAGGTAAAAACTAAAACACACATTTAATAGCCAGTCATGTCGGAAATATTTCTGCCAAATATTGTTAAAATCTGCTAATTTTTGTTCAAGGTACGATCGATAATGTTGGGGATGTTTTTTCAGGTTTTCTGTTTATTTTAACGCATATTTCGCTTGATCTGCTTTCCCTAGGTAGTGCAGGTGGGTGAGGTGAGAAACTAAACGGCCATTTGATGGCAAGTTGTGTCAGGGATATTTGTACCAGAAATTATTAAAATCTGGTAATTGGTTTTCACGTTACAGTCGAAAATGTCTGGGATGTTTTTTGAGACAGTGTAGTTTTGTCCACCTCTCCTTAATTCTGTTGCTACATTACTTTGTGAAATGCTGAAGGCATAGTTTAGCTGTTTGCAAAATGATTTCATACTGGATAGCACATGCACTGGCTCAAAAAGTCATTGAAACTACAAAATAATGAAAAATCATCGATTACTTATTTAACTTAATCGTACCCAGTTTAAGGTAGTATATACGTCGACGAACTGAAACGACAAATAAACAGCGAGTGGATCGCTCTGAGTTACGCGGTTACTGAACACGCTGTTTGTGAGTGGCGTGACTCGTCAGCGTGTACGCGCTTGCGTTTGTGCTGTAATAATAATGTAATGTGTAAATTTTTAGAGGTAATAATTGCCAGTTGTGTTTGTCGCTATTCATTTAATCATTTCTGAGACAGATGACGTTGACAGATAGAATTTAGCAAAAAATAAGTGCTACAGAGTATCGAAACGCTGAAACTACTTAACACAGTAGGCATTACAGAACGGTGACTGCAATGTACAGGGTGCGAGTGCGGGATATAAACGAGGCGTTCAAAGAGCTTGGTCGCATGGTCACAATGAGACTGCAGTCGGACAAGCCGCAAACGAAGCTTGGAATTCTACAGCAGGCTGTGTTCCTCATCACCACGCTCGAACAGCAAGTTAGAGGTTCGTCTATACCGTCTGTTTCTCGAGTGAATTGGTGGCGTAATAATTGGGGCTTGGATCACGCAGTCCTTGGTTCGAAATTAGTCTCCCGCTTGAGTTGGGTAAGACAAGTTGTTCACATGATACAAATGCCTTTGTCATCAAGCAGTAGACTTACAATTTGGTAGCGGCCAAGGGGCAGTGATGCTCTGCGACGGTTGGGAAGGTAATTTTAGGACCGGTGTCTTACTGGCCACACACCATGGACTTAGTGGTTTATCATTGGCCGCGAATAATCGATGAGCACCCCGCATGCGCTCCTGATGGGCTGTACGGCACCATTTAGTCTACGTATTTTCCATACGTTTTGGTCACGGACGCTGCAATCAACATTTACGAAACCTAGATATGTAATAACTACAAAAATGCACGTATTCAAAGAAAGTGTTAAAAATTAGAATCATGATACGACAATTTTTATTGTCATCGCTGTAACGGTTTTTCGACTGCGCCAAATATCAGCGCCGTCAACACTTCGTCGATAGCCATTACTACGACCGTTAGGCCTACTGGCAGTTGTATTGGTGACGGCTGGAACTGTGATGGTTGTGTTGCTGGTGCAGATCAGAGTGTAATGTCAAAGAGCACATTGTGCTACAAGCGTCGAGATGACGCGACGGACGGACACTCGCGCGTGACGACGACAACGACCACCATGTCGACTCCTCACGCCGTTGTCAGAGCACCTGACCAACAGTCAGTCATTACATCCGCACAGGTACCGGCTCACATCACTGTCAACGTTTAGTTGCACAGAATTATGAAGAGCACAATTATTGCTTCGCAAAAATAACAAGCAAGCGTATGCACAGAACAGTCAGCCAAACAAACTGCGACCAGGCTGTACTCAACTTATGTTTGCGATCATTAATATTTTATATTAGTCGAGCAACTAATATGCCAGTACGTGTAATGTGAGAGTCTACTAATTTGAATTGTTATACCTCAACGCAAAATACCCGCACGCGATTGGTCCAAATTGCGTCACGTGACGTTTACAAATACGTAATATTCACCAATCGCTCAACCTACCTGTTAAAAATCACTTTAATATTGCCCTCGTGGCAATATTAAAGTGATTTTTGACTAGTCACGCCTAAATTTATATTCAAGACGTCTATGACCACGCCGACGATACATGGCTGGTTGGCTGTATTGTGGCTAAACTGTCTGTCGTAGTGTCGTGAGTGCGTATATTGTGGCTAAACCGTACGTCGTACGTTATTAGCAGACGACCATGTTGCTTGTTTACTTTATTTGAAGGGACCGAACGGCGTAAAATACACTAATTTTGTGTGGAGGTATAATAAAACAAATAGCAACTGGTGTCATCGATTATTATTGCAAATTTGTTTTTCTTAGTTCGTAAAATATTGTCCTCGGTCTTCGACCTCAGGTAATATTTTACAAACTTCGAAAAAAAATCAATAATTACCTCGACGCCAGTCACTATTTGTATAATATTGGCCGTTCTTTAGTAATAACAATTATTGCCATCTTCAAGCTGAAATATTGTTTTACTCCAAACGTCGTCGTTGCAGTTACGGGATAGATAGTTATTGGCATGGTTACCTGAACTACTCAATTCTCTCTTCGGTTAGTTTTAGTTATTATAGTACGATATCTGATTGTATGTTTAGAGTAACGGAGTAATTACGTCATCTGGTCACGTTGACACACAGCGACACCTGTGACGTCGATTCTGTCGGAGATATTAATACGACGTAGGCTATACGACGTATACTCGTGGGTGGTCGTGAGTTCTGCATCGACACCAGCGATCAGTTGAAACGTCATTGCATCACACGATACCTCACAGATGAAATAGCTGGTCGCAATCTTTCGCGACACATTAAAACTGCGACAGTGCTGTAGAAAAATCACCAGTTCAATCCAGTCCCCAAAACAATGCAGAAATAAACGTTTGGGAACGACGTAAGGCCGAAAATGTGGCAGCTTGATGTTTGAAGACTGTGAGCAGGGGTAGAGTTCTTCGGAAGAGGCAGTAAGCTCCCTCCACTAGATAGAGCCTCGGAGTACTGTAAGCTTCTCCAGTAGGGTTTGCAACGGGTATCTTCAGTTTGTCTGTTCAAGGGATTTCTACTTTTTTTAGCACTCCGGATGCCTCTTCCGACACTAACGTAGTCACTTTTCGACAGACCGACAAACCTCACTTTGGAAGGAAACTGGAGCATACACATTTGGGAAAACTGGACAGAATTCCTTCCAAAGAACTGTCTAGTGAAAGACTGGGGAAAAATAAACGCAAACGTATTCTGCTAATATCCCACACGACAGTGGCGAATTAGCAAGCGTTTCGGTGTTTGTGCCGTTAAACGCTGAAGCCAGCTGCTACTAATCGTATGATATTATAGTATTGTTCGTTGTGAAACTATAGCGGCAGAGACTGCAACAGTCTACTAACGACAATGTACATGCTTTCACTGCGCCGCCCGATTCAAAGTGCAACTCGGCGAATCGAGTTGAGACTAATTTGCAAGTTTCGTTTTGCTGCTTTCAAAGCACACTGAAACTCAGCAGTTAGCTCATATTTAATACTGACGATTTCTGTACAGTGTATTTCGTAATTTCGTCGACGATATGTGTCTTGTTGTATCTGTACGTAGATATGCTGTCGGTGCATAAAATGCGTATAGCTGTTGATGTGCGACTTATCTATGAGCACTGAGCAGTCAAATACATTGCAAGCTACAAAACAAACGGTTCAAAAATTTGTTTAAAAATCAGCATATCGAACTACCGTAATCAAAAGGCATGTTAAACACATAGGCCTACTGGAGGCTGTTTTCACGAGTAAGTAATACTTTGATTTTACTCTGTACCTACATCTTCCTCAGACTTTTCTCAGCTCATCGTGCAGAGTCATAATTCATCTGTAAGCTTATGGAATATTGAAATTATTTTCATTAAAACTGACAAACACTTCAAAACATAGAGGAGAACATAGTCAATATACAGGGCGGGCGAAAAGTGACACTTTTTTGGTATTTGAGTGTCGTCTCTTGTTGGGTACATTATATTTGCTATTTTTGTTTACTGACGTATCATTTTAATTAACCAACAAATTTTGTATTTGTGCGAATAAATTGTAATTTCATCACAATGGTTGGATTAACTAATGATGAACGCTGTTTGATTCACCAGCATGGAGAAACACTAGAGTTCCGAAAAAATTATGAAATTATTGTTATTTTTCAAACAATGAGCACCTTTGAACTGTGAATAATTAACAGAAAATGTTAAAATTGTTATAGCAGTAAAATATCTGGTGTTTTGCAGTGACATAATTGAAAAAAGTGTCACTTCTTTGGCCCACCCATCATCGTTGCTGTTTTAGCAATTCTTGCAAAATATGTCTTACAGAATCAAGTCAAAAGTAATGTCGCATAGGTTACTATCAAAGTGTTCAAAGTATATAGAATGAAACAGTTCACTGAGTTAGCATATTAATATCTCGAATAAATAAAGCAGCAGAATAACAAACTCCTAGTCTAAGAAACGAGAATGATTTCTCTCTGCACTGTGTTGCAAGCAACGTCCCTTTCAAAGTAATACTTTACACAATTAATTAACTAGTTCGATGTACAACACACGCCAAGCTGTGATATTGTGGTTAAACGGTGCGAGATAAAGGCTAGGTTGCTATTGATCACTAACAGGAAGTCGCATATTGGCTTTCAAGTAACATGAAAATCATCGACCTTGGATGACATTAAAAGTGAGTACTGCAGCAGGAACTGTATAGGCTGCTTTCATCGCGTCGCGTCCGTCCGTCACACGGGTGGAACGAGATAGGGCCTAGGTTACTATTAATCACTAATAGAAAGTCGTACACTTGCTCTCGATTGGCGCCGAATTCAGTGACCTTGAATGACCTTGAACGCCAACATAGAGGGTTTTATGGATTTTTTGGCGATTTCGGGCTGCGACACAAGTCTATATCATTCACAAGGTGGCACCATGCTACTATCGTTATGCGATCCAGATAGAGAATTTGGTATTTGTATATTAAATTAGCGTGAACACCCCAATTTTCAGCTAAACTACTGAACCGGAACTGCTATATGCTTTCGCGCATCTCGTGAGCATTAGCTCAAATTTCTTATTCGAGTAATCCTGCTGAGAGACGAAGTAACCGAGTCCGAGGCAAATGCATAATCCAGAGCAAGCAATAGTATATGGCTCAATTATTGTAAATGCACACAGACATAAGCAACAATGTACATTGTAGCAGTTGCGTGCTACTGCGGCCCGTAGGCCCTGCAGTTCGAGTCTCTTGCATAAAGTAACACTTTAATGTTTGCTTGTAGGCCGAGTTGTTCCTTGCCATGGTTTCTGATTAGTTTATTGGAAGCTGCAACAGTGACAGACTTGTCTGCATCAGACATTTCTGAGCCACGCTGAAGGTTATGCTGATCTGCTGATGCTCCGACTGATGAGGTGCTTAAACAAAAAGCTTCTGTTGCTCTGTGTTCAAGGTCTGAGGGCGCACCTGCCGTCTGCTGTATCCCGTTGCTATCCACAATGCTTCTGACAGGAACTGATCCTGGCACAGAGGGAGATCCGCTCAGAACATCAGGGTCATTTGATGCTTCAAATGAATGGTTCAGTGAAGAGCTTGAGTGCACAGCTTTTGAACCACTCTGTTCATCTTCTGACATTTGGGTGGTTTTGCCAGGTTTGTTTTTAACATCCACGGTACTGTGTCTGGTGCCAGCATTTTTGTGCTGTTCTTCATAATTATCCCTTGCCTGCAATCTGCTGTCGGTGACATACGGCAATGACGATGAAGGATCACTAGTTGGCAGAGTGTTGTCATCCTGACGTTGGTCCAACGGTCTCCCGTCATCAGTACTACATTTCTCTTCACGTGCCTCTGCTTTTATCAGATGAGTTAAATCACACTCAGCAGTAAGAAGCGCATCTGAGGCAGAATGCAAAGAGTTGGCTGACTGATGGTCGTTGACAACACGATCTGCTGTTGTAGCCAACAACAGATTATCCACTTCCTCCACATGAGTCTCAGTTTCACACTGTGCTCTTTGCTCAACTGCTTGGTCTTTACTTATCTGACTGACATCACCCACTGTGTTTTGACTGCCAGCCAGTGTGTCCAATGCACAGTCAAGTCTCCCATCTTTCTGCCCAGTACAGCTCTGTGAGTTATTGTGCACTTCAGCTGAATATGGACTAATACATTTACCGTCCAACAACTCCCCATCCTGATGAGCACGGCGTTGGGCATTATTAGCATTCGTTTCAAGCAAAACATTGCGACTTCCACCCAATCCAAGTCTAAGTCTTTTCAAGACGTTGGATAACGCTGTGAGTGATGTGCCTCGGAAATGATATGCACCTTTCTCATAAGAAATCTCTACATCGCATTCACGTTCAACATCTGCTAGTATTTCACACACACTACCATGATGCTTTTCTTTCCACTTCTTGTTTAGCACTGCATAAACACCAGAAAACACCTGGAAGCCACAGACAAGCGCACACGCATTACATATACCATGGCGTGCAATTCTGATTATAAACTAGATCCGCTGCTAGAACAATCTGGTACAGCTACTACATTATCAGAATTCATCAGCATAGATTCTGGTAGCCTGCAGTTCTGAGTGCAAAATTAAGTATTGTTATAGGCGCAGTAAATTTACACTTTGTCTCAAAGATGGTCCACTTTGTCTTTGCTTATGACTTTAACAAAAATGTTAACCAATTTGCAGACATGCTAAGAAAACATGCAACAAGCAATATAATGCTGAATCGCTGAGACACTAAACGACAACCCAGACAGACCTCTAACATAAATTATGCACAATCTAATTTTCAAAGCTTAAGAAAACTAAAAATAATATTAACACTAGATGCCAAATAACATACCTGGTATATACTAAGCAATAGCACAAGGCAAAAGTCTGAATACAAAAATATGCAAGAAAGCAACAACTTTGCTAAAGTTTCCAAGAAGTTTTATCTACCTTGAGGTCTGTCGGGGCTGCGCACTGGGTCCATGTGGTGGTCTTAGCGCTGGGTGGCTGCTTTTGTAGTCACTCACCCCGCAGAAAAGGTAAAGGTAAGGTAAAGCAACAAACCTTCTAGGACCATTGTAATGTGATGAAAATGAGAAGTGAGTATTTGTTGATGAACGTAATTTCTCAAGAAGCTTACCTCGTGAATGTCCTCTTCCTTTGCCATGCTCATGTAGGCTTAAGTCAAATAAAAGACAAATTTCATTTCTCATTTCTGCAAACAATTTAAACCACACTGCAATATATACTGCAATTAAGCTAGATAATCTAATTTTTCAATTACGTGCTGCACAATTTACACAAAACAAATCCATATAGAATTAGCACATATGCAACATTTAAATAATCAACAATGATATAATTAAAAGAAAAATTTAGATGCACAAAGATGGTGATAAACAGTAGCTCTTTAATGTAATGCAGTGTAGCCAAAAAGCCGCACGGATGAAGTTTACGGATCAATAACGTGCGACGGTGCACTAATATGTTACGGTTGAATAGCACGACGCAATCGTATGCGGCAGCGAGCTACGTGGCAGGCAGGCGTCGCGCATGCGCGCTAGGCCCGTCGGCGCATATAAAAGCGTCGTCTCATCCGTACACGGACACTTGCCTCTCCAGTCTTCGCAATCAATGCAAGTCAGTCCAGAAGTAACCGACAGAAAAGGGAAAGCACTGCCAGGTCATTCGGAAGCGATGTACCTTTAACCTGGTCGAGCTCTACGGATCACTAAAGCGGTAACTCGCATCCAATAAACACTCACGTAAGTCCTGACAGATCGACGGATCTTCCTTGGACTGATAGGACTCATCCGTAGGGTATTGGCACTCATAGCAACATGCCGGGAAGGTCGATGGATCGCTGGTAACTGGTAGCCAGATACGGACACCCGTCAGTATGGGAAGCGCAGAAAGTCACCCGTCAGGCTGTATATTAGTTAGATTAAAATATTTTTTCACTTAAATTACCAG
>Ga0209454_1001426_pt1 | contig 14925 bp, 9 predicted proteins | sample WorMetHERISLAND1_2_FD_187400 | JGI IMG/M metagenome (GOLD analysis project Ga0209454, IMG submission 187400) | Marine gutless worms symbiont microbial communities from Max Planck institute for Marine Microbiology, Germany - Olavius geniculatus... | ecosystem: Host-associated > Annelida >...
AACATAGGCAAGGAGACGCTTTCTCCATTCATTGACGGCAGTATCGATAATGTTTTACTAAATGTATGATTAAACCAACCTAAGCGGTACCAGTTGCTTCTTGACTTCACAAACATTTCTAAACTTTATCTGGTAGACACACTGCTGTGTGACAGTCAAACCTTATAATAGACCGGCTGTTGGGGCCCACAGATTAGGATAGATGGAATTTATTGACGTTTTTTCATTCATTTTAACACGTATTATGCTTGGTCTGCTCTCCTCAGGTAGTGCAGAAGCAGACGTTGGGTGAGGTGGAAATTAAAACACTTATTTAATAGCCAGTTGTGACAGAAATACTTCTGCCAAAAATTAGTAAAATCTGCTAATCTTTCTTCAAGTTAGGATCGATAATGTCAAGTATGTTTTTTCAGGTTTTCTGTTTATTTCAACACATTTCGCTTGATCTGCTTTTCCTAGTAGTCCAGAAGCATACATTGGGTGAGGTGGGAAACCGAATGGTCATTTGATGGCAAGTTGTGTCAAGAATATTCGTACTAAAAATTAGCAAAATTGGTTTTCAAGTTAGTCGAAAATGTTGGCGATGTTTTTTGGGACACAGTGTAGTTTAGGTTGGTGCTGGTCAAAGGGCAGTGATGCTTTGCAGCATGGCAGGTATCTGCAGGTCTTGTGGAAAGTAATGACAGCTTACCGGTTAGAACCAGGTTTATGATTTATGGCTACGTGGCTGCCAAGAGACAGGGATTAGCTACAGTTCCTCCAACATTCACAATGAGTATTGGACTCTTTCACAAGTTTCAACCTTTATCACAAAGATGCTGGGACAAATGATTATCATTTAGGTTTTTAGTGGCCTGCTGGACTCATGTGCCGGTGCCAGTGATACTGTGATAGTATAAATGGTATGTGTGTTTGCTGTGATATACAGATAGCGAAACTGTGTGATGGAAAGCCGGCACTGCTGGGGACTGATAGATGCACAGAGGGACCTGCGTACTGGTGCATCAGCCCACAGCATGCTCAGCACTGCGGCGTATGTATCACAAGCCTTTTACTGCTCTATCAGTCTTTTTTGTTATGACATTTAAATTTTCCACTGCAGAAATCAACCTCTATCTCATTTTGCTCTTTTGCTAGCCATCTGCAGAAGAATGAAAAGATACAATAGTTTGCATAGTGTATTTGTGTAACTGTTTGTCAGTAAATTCGTTGATCGATGAATTGCTTTGATGAAGGTGATTTTTTAAGTAATGAGGTAATTTTTGTAGTACCAGTACGTTAAATGTAGAAAACACATGGTAGGTGTGCTAGTAAAGAAGGGAGTAGATATGTTCAAGATGGCATTCAGAACAGACACAGAGTGTATGCTAAATATAAGATAGTTTGGAACTGGAAGAGTGTCCAAACACATATCTTCCCTACATTGCCTATCTTATCTGTGGATACTGCAGCTGGCCATGTCATTTGATTGGATATAAAACCAGGAGAGCATCGACCTTGAGAAAATGTATCCCACGATGTCTAAGTTTTTTATGCGCGAAAGCAGCTACTGCTTTCAGCGCATCTTAGCCATCACAATTCTGTCCGTCTGTCTGTCTGTCACACGGGTGGATTAGTTAAAAATGGTGCAAGATAGGATCACCAAATCTATACCGTCGGCTGCATGGAAGACTCTAGTTTCAGGAACCGTAGAACTTTTCCATAAATTCGAAGGGAGTCACCCTGAACGAGGGCGCTAAATGAGAGGGGGTGGGCAAAATTTGCGATTTTTGGCCAATAAGTCGCTCTAACTCAGTAACGGGCCTAAATTACTATTAATCACTAATAGGAAGTCGTACACTGGCTCTCGATTGGCGCCAAATTCAATGACTTTGAATGACCTTGAACGCCAAAATAGGGGGTTTTATAGATTTTTTGGCAATTTCGGGCTGCGACACAAGTCTATGTCATTCACAAGGTGGCGCCATGTTACTATCGTTAGGCGTATGCGATCCAGATAGAGAATTTTGTATTTGTATATTAACTTAGCGTGAACACCCCAATTTTCAGCTAAACTACTGAATTGGAACTGCTATAAGCTTTCGCGCGTCTCGTGAGCATTAGCTCAAATTTCTTGTTTCTACAGACCTTCAAGACCAGTACCACCTATAATGCTGATGTAAAAGTGGCCATTTAATCAAGTCCGAAAGTAGCCGTAATTCAGTAGTAGTGGTAGACAACGACACACCTTGTAGTTAGTGATTATTGAAGTTTGTTTTATATTTCACGTATAGCCTAGGTAGTTGCGTTTTTTTGTTGAGTCATTTTGCATATTGGCATGAATTCAGGTTTTTTTTGAGAACATCCGAATTAATGCCATTGTGTTCTGCGACTGAAGAAAAATAGAAGGCTTTATCTTTGGTTCTGTCTCAAAGCTTGTGAAGCGCTGATCATTTGTGTGAGTATTTAATTTTTCAGTTGATTGAGTGATTGATTTGTATGTGCACAGGCTGAGCAGCACTGCAGGAAGTTCGTGTGGAAGAACTAAGCTCTCGCAGTGAGCTACGTGGGTGGTCCACTGCAGACTCAGCACACCTTGTGATGATGATAATGATGATATACCTGTATGATATATGATATGTTTGTCGTTTTCTGAATGACATGAATTCCGCATGTTTCTTTTCATGGTCGAGATGCACAAAGTTAGCTGCGATGTCACTAATGCTGTAGACACTGTTCCGATACCAGTTTAATTAATCGTGGACCTCGTCGTGGACATCATGATGGTGTTAACACATTGGTTTAACTGCACGAAACTGTTTTTGCTGTGCAACTGGTACAGTTTAGCTCTATTGAGTGTATTTGAGGCAATAAATTGTGAACTGTTAAGTTTTGTGTAAACGTAATGTAATTCTCGTATGCACGCATTTCAGAACCAGCAAAATTATGAAAATTATGTAGTACTCGTATTTGCTGTATATCTTACCATATGTTATTGCTGTAACGCCAAATGGCGTCGCCAGGATTTTGGTGTGAAGGGGCATGAAAGTGATAGAAAATGATTTAAGGGTGACACACGAAAATGTTGAATCCAGTGCTAGAGTTGTAGTGCTCTAAAGTGAACTTTAAAAAATCAAACAATTAGAGGTCGAAGGGGCACGTACGTGACGTACCCCAGTGGCCGGTGCCTTATAGCTGGCGACGCCAATGGTAACACCATGCATACAGTGTACTAAGCTTGTCTGCTAATGTGAGAAGATAGGGCATCTGATCGTTGAAAGAGAAGAGATATAAGGGCATACAGAGACAACGCTTATGCTGATAACGCTGACTGTATTTTATTGTTGTTGACGAACATTTACGTACAGTTAATCTGTGAAAAGACATCTGAACGTATGTGATAGACATTTTCCATTAACTTCTGATTGGGTACCAGTGAGTAGAGTTATACGTTTGTTGGGATTTAATGTGCTCGAAATTAAATATGTTTGTCAGTATTTTTGTGTGATATTTTTTTTGCAATGTTTTCCTTGTGGCAAACTATAGGCAGTTGCGGTGACTATTAACTGTATTCTCAATGACCAAATGATCGCATACTGGAAATACAGTGCGAAACTATGAATGAAGGTGACGTATAAAGTGAAGTTGAACATATTAAGTGAGTGGATAAGATAATATTGGTTTACATCAAAATAAAGAGAATGCAAAAGTAATGAAATGCCGGTAATTACAACAAAAAGTGGATTTAAAACACTAAACGTGTTAATGCAGTTTCGTGCCTGGCGATGACCGAGTCTTCCGTTATGAATCGTTACGCAGATGGATGGCCAGGCTGAGTTGATCAGGATATGGTGAAATCTGCATGAAGGCAGTTACCCATCCCGCTACTAACCGGAGTCAGTGTAAAGCAACTTCGTTTATTAAGACAAACGTGTGACTACGCGCACATCGTTAATGGTCACACGCGTTGTGGGCAAATGAAAACGCGTATCATGAACAGATAGACGTAGCCTACGTTAGATCAGTTGGCCTTCATGGGGGACTTTACTACCAGCAAACAGAAGTCCATCAAAACGTCGTGACGTCGTAGTCGACGTGGGCTGCTGCAGCCACATTCAACCCCAGTGACGATGACGATGATGAATGTTTGAATGATGGTGTCAGACCGTGGATAGTACGGTAACATCAGTAGGCCCGGCGGCTGATGTATCGAGTAGGCGGGTCGATCGTCTGATTCTGACGTCTAGCTGCGTACGTCTTCGTGTCCATTATATTGCATTCCGTAGACATCAACAATGTTGTTATTGCGCCAACTGATGACCGACCACCCACTCTGCGCTGCCGAGTCTCGCACCTGCATAATGGACACAAGCGAAAATTCACTGCGCCAACGCCGGACAAATAGCCTACCACGACTACGACTCGGACACGACGTAAGTGTACGTCGGCAAATAATCAAAAGGAAATTTTTATTTTTAATTATTGGCATAGGCTATAGTTAAGATGCTAATTTTTTATCGTCTACCGACACAATTTTCGTACAGTAAATGACTGCAGCGGACTGGTGGAATACAGGGTGGGCCAAAAAATAAGCCTCCAACTTCTGTCTACGTCTTGACAAGTAGACATTTTGATGACTCTGAGCCTATAAGTACTTTTGCTAGCAAATAGGCCCCTTAGTAATAACCACGAAAGTGTTTATGGTGCTGTCACTGCAATAGTTCATCCGGTTCATTTTGACGAATAGCGCCATTTTCCGTCGGCTCGGCACAATAATGTTCATGTTGAAGCGCAACGCTTATCAGTCAGTATACAACGTACCCCAGTAATTGAAATAACTACACGCAGTTACTGGAGCTCTACTCAAGCGCGAAGAACTTGGATTAGCTGATTCATATGCGACGAGGATCGGGGAGGAACTGGGTCGATCGGTGACGTAGCTAGTGGTCGGACCCATGCAGCGGTCAGGTCGTTACAGTGACTGATGCGTGCGGCGACTCGACGCGGCGTAGCTTGTGTAATAGCGACAACGTTTTGCTGCACACAGATCGACATTCGACTGCAGCAACGGCGCTCTACCGGCGAGCCATTGCCATAACGATGATACCACCGGAGCGACGCGCATAGCATCTATAGAGTCATTTCAACTGGCGCGCGACGAATAGACCTGCCGTCGTCGTTGCTGCTGCTGCTGCTGCTGCTGCCACTTGTGCATTGGCGCGGCGCCGACAAAAAGCCGGTGGCAACTCGCGCGCAGGCGCACGACGGACGCCGAAATGGCAACAGAAGACTGGCGCGCTGTATCCGTTCTGCCGTTGACGACTGTCAGGAACAGACAACGAAGAAACACTGAAGAACATCATCGTTCTTCGGCACTGTCTTCAAACAGCGTTAGGGTCGCCTGCAGGAACAGCGACAATAGCTATAACAGCGGCAGCATTATGATGACGTCGTTGGTCGTGGTGGTGGTGGTAGCTGGGTCGTCAGTCGTCAGTGCTACAGACGCCGCCGTCGTACCTCGTCGTCGTCATCTCTCTGCTCACCCGATGGCTGCTCTGCGCGGTAAGTGACGTCACGTACTACCGTATCGCTCGCCGGTCGCCGGTCGGTCGTCATGCAGGCAGGCTCTATCGGATAATTTACGGTGACACTGCCACGTAATTTGCCGTTACGACTTTCTGCCGCCGTTGCAGACGTCTTTTTGGACACCCGTCGAACTTGATAACCGAGCGAGCCCGTCGCGCCAGGAGATTAGAAATGAAATAAAACGCCGCTCCACTCCTGCAGCTAACTAACCCGGGCTTCCCCAAGCGTCTGTCGCATTCGCTAGGCATAGTTGAGCCCCAGACTTAGAGCAGAGAAATAAAACGAAAATCTCGTGTTGTTGTAACTTGCAAGGACATCGCACGATGCCGACATAAAATTCAATTTTGCCACAGAATGTAGACAGCTAAAGCCTGTCACACACGTGGATTATAGCATCATATTCCGGCACTGCAGAATGCAGGTAACGTTGACTCTAGATTATCTCAGTAACAGTAACTCGCATTTTCTGTGTGTTTTTTATCTCCTTTACTCGAGCTTCCTTGTGTAAACGAAGTATTAGACATATTAATTGCCGCTAGGTAAAACATTAGTAATACATTTTGTGAACGCTTAAGCAGTTAGGCAACTTAGGCCTATTAGGCGAGGAACCTTATTCGAATATTTACATTGTGATTAAACTTTGTTGTTGTTTAACTTTTTAAGAGGCTATCACTCGTAATCGCGTGATGTGTGTGTATTCTCTGAATGCAACTTGAAGATTCTAAATAACCGTGTGCGGTATATCGCCGCTTGCCATGTCATCGCCGTTCCCGCTATAGTGTACTCGTTAGGTTACCGCGGTATTACCGTGCACTTTTTACCGTACTCGCGGGTATTTCGCAGGCCATCCGCCACTCCTGTGACCCGTCCCTACGGTAATTATCCCGGTCTTCTCCTTACACGTGATGCGTTTCACAATCTCCGCCGAAACCACACTCAAACACACATTAGACGTACAGACCTAGCCTACTTGATCGCGATGATAATATTAGGCCTAGCTACTACGAAATTTAGTAGCCGACTTCACGCAAATGCATAACTGTAGTATAGGTATATTGTTTGCACGCATTCCTGAACGGTTTTTATTTTAAAAGGTTATCAAAATTTATTAACATAGCCCACTTAAGGATCATCGGAAAACCAACAATATATTACCGTATAGTATAATAACTTAGTTCTTAACTCTAAACGGTTCCGAGATAGAGCGACCGAAAGCACTAACTGTCGCCGTTTTTGCCCACAGCATATACTGTCACTTGACGCTTCATTTCCGGGAAATCTGCGCGAATATCCGCATAACCATAAATATTTTAGTGCCAGAAACTATAGAGTTCCTGTGCTGCATTTTCGCTGATGCCAGTATTGCTCTGTCGTCATGGCATGACTAGCTCTGAAAAAATCGTGCACAGTATAATGCAACGAAACACGTCATAAACATTAAGTTTCGATATCTCCGTAGACTGTTGTCGATATTATCAGTTCAAAGCGACTTTAAGGTTTACTAATGATCACCCTGCGTTTTTTCTCGTAGGGGCCAACCGTTTTTGAGATAGGCTGTGCGACAACTTTAAGGCCGAAAATCGGAAGTTTCTCTATACTCTTGACGACAGTTGACGCTTTCACTCTTTTACGAACCTTATAGATCCAAGAGCAGTCCTTTGGTACCGGATGGGGTAGATTTTGTGATACCAGTTTGCGTCGAATTGACACAATACCAGTGCGTGACACAGAGACGGACAGACGGACGGACATTCTAATGATAGCTATAATAGCCCTATAGCGTAATTGCTATACTAAGACACGGTTAAAAAGCGATCAGCCTAAAGTCATTTGGAGCAGTCAAAGAGTAGTGGTTGTTGAAACACATTATCCTGTAGAGATAGAGCAGCTTAACGACGAGCTTACGTGACGGAAGCTATAGCAGACGCGTTAGAGTATAGCCTACACGCCCGACGATCCTTTGTATCAATTAAGACCGACGAACTAACTCGTCTAGGCTTAATTGGCGCCGGCGACTCAGTTCCATTAACAAAAGCAATTTTGTCATTCGCCTTTGAATGATGCGTGCTTTGCAGCTAGGGATTGCGTTGTTACAACATTGCCGCGTTACTCACTACCGTGCAGAATAGAGAATTGGTTTCAGTCGACCACATAGCAAACCTTAATAGCCGATGACATTAAGGTAACAATTTGAAGCTAGGTTGCAGTTGCAAGTTTCCCTACTGTGAAACAGCACCGGTTGTAAAAATGTTAACCAGAGGTTAAATACAACAACTTACGACTAGAAAGCAGTCATAGCCCGCACATACCTCCGCCAAGGCAATGTTGTTCGCTAGGTGGCAGAACCATCTTCGGTTTGCCAGCGGTTCCCTTATGCCCCATTGAAAGCAATGGTAACGAAAATTTCAAAGTGATCCAGAATCTAGGATTTCCTTCAGATCATCCCCAAAATTAAATCACTGGTAGTTTTTGCCATTCCCGACATGCCCTCAAAATTTCAGAAAGATCCGTCCATAACTTTTTGAGTTATCTTGCTAACGGACAGACAAACAAACAAAAACCTTCTTGGCAGAGGTAATTAGTTGTAGAATGTAGGCAGCAGAAAGTGGTCCCATTAAGTACTGCGTGAACTGTTAGTGCGTTGGCATATTGTAGGGTTAATCATTCTTTCATTGCGGTACGGATACGCTGTCGAAATACTAACAGTGTTAATATGTTCGTAAGCACAGACATTGTAGAACAATACGGATGTAAGCATATAACAAACTAAATAAACCATTTTATCGCTGTGTCTGCAATATACTACGAAAAAGCGTTTAAATTCGCAATGTTAATGTTGCTGCATAACAGACCGCTGTGATAGCACAAAATTGGCGTTAACGCTTTTCCGTCAATTTTCCTTAGCGAAGGCATAGCGTTGACGGAGCGGCGTTGTTCGTAAACATTTATGAAGATCGCGACGAGCATCGGCTGCAGGCTGGATTGCTGCTAAGCACGATCCGGTGGCGCACTCTAATTATAAATGAGTTGCAATGCGAACGCGCCTCGTGATAACACCACCATCAGCAGCAGCAGCAGCAGAGCGGCGCCGGCCACCGGGTCTGCTGGACTCTCGCCGGGGGCGAAGCTCGTCGACAATTATCGCGGTCGTCTTGCGCGAGTCGACAACGCGAACAACAACGTCATCAGTATGCGGCTTCGCCCTCGCCGACGCTGCTTTGCAAGGCCGGGGCTTTGGCGCTGTGTGCGGCCAACCGACCGACCGATCGACGAGGACGACTGCCGATTAATGCAGAGCCTCGCCGACATCGTCGTCGTCGATCCAAATGGAAATGGAACACGACGTACACGAAACCGCGCTCGCTCGATACGATAATAAATGTAGCTGCTCCGAGCTGGACCGGACCGGGCGGCGATATGCACGCTCCGACAAATATGTTAGTGTCGGAAACATCTGAACTGCGAGATACGAACGACGAACGAACCAACGGACCAACGCACGGATGGACGGACAGGTGTCCCATTATGAGATCGCTCCCAGAAAAGTCTTTTTCCGGCCAACAATTTACTGGCAAAATCCGCCCCGCCCGGCTACCGCCAGGTAAATTGTCGGCCTGGTGAAAACTTTAATGGACGGGGCGATGATATAATACGGAGATATTTTTATGTGGCCGGCGATATTTTCATAAGGAGGAGGCATATCACTTCCGTGGTTATCTCTCCGCGGGTGGATTTTTCATGGGGCAGATATTTTAATGTGACAACGGCTGACTGACTGGGCGGACGATGGACTGATCGCTGGCGTTGTACCCCGGGGACCACCGATCACGGCCGACCAGTCCCGGCGGACCCACCGTAACGGCCGGTCTGTTTGCAGGCTGATGGCCTCAAGGGAGGGAGGGAAAGGCGGACGATTGGTGGACACGACCATGTCCGAGCGGCCGGGACGTAGGACAGACCGACGGACGGATTGCATGTCGTTGGTTGCTGCGGACGCACGGGCCGGAGGGAGCGAGCCGGACAGCATGGTGGCGAAATGGGCACGAAATCCACGCTAATCCGCCGACGAAATTGTCCCTGTACCGTAGCGACAGCGACGACGCGACGCGGCGGCACGGCGATGCCGTTGGTGTACCATGCGACTATTCAAACCGCCGACGCCGTCGCCGGACAAAACGATGCAGCAGCAGCTTCTGTTTATCGGCGGTGCGGTGCGGCGTGGCGTGGCATGGACAGGACAGAGCGATCGTGTCGACGACGCCGACGCCTCGTTGTCCCTACAGCAATCGTGGCTCTCACGACGGACTCTGCGCCGCTGCCGCCGCCGTGTAATGCATTGTTGAGGACTGTGTCGGCCGGTCTGTCCAGTCAGTCGCTCCACTGGCTGGACTGGCTGCATGCTGTCCCCAGTGAATTGTCCAGCGCTCTGCACCTTGTTATCGAACGACAAACAAGCCCGTACCGCATCGCCTCGTTGATCTTCGCATGCACCGTGCCAGCCCAGGAAAAAGCGCCCCTCTGCTCTTCCCGTAAACAAACTGCTGTAAGTAAGTGAGTAGCAATTTATATAGCGCCAAAAATCTCACAAGACAATCAGGGCGCATACAGGTCATATGCCCAAACATAGTTTACCACGTGACGCTAAGTACTCAACGGTCAAATCAATATCACCGCTATCGATTACGCAGGTGAAGAAATATGTACTTGTCAACGTTTAGTTTCAGCATGAACGTTTAAAAAATAAACAAAATAATGTAAGCTTAATGGTACGAAGTGTACAGGATCGCTTTGAAGTGAAACTATCACGTATACGTTTTTTTCTGATATATTGTTCGCTTGCTTTCGGTTGCGATTGCGAGATGCAAAGAATCGGTCAGTATTCTGGTGCCGCGGCCGGTCCATATACCGAGGGCTTCGTTGCTATAGTTCCAGCAAGCCAGTCCGGCAGTCATTCATTCAGAACTGCTGTTATTGCTTGCTGCTGAGTTATAGCATCAGGCTGGTCTGCTACACTCACACATGTACGACCACGGCTGTAAAATGCAGTTTTGTGTTCCCAGTATTAAAATACAGAGCTGTGATGTAGATCTTTTCCAGTCTTGATGTTCATGTGACTGTGTATAGCTTCTGTCACGGTTTCGGTGGAATTTTTTTTACAATTCTCGGTGAAATAACAGCAAAAGGCAATAAAAACACCCCATAACGTTTACATGGCTAATACCTTGCAAAGAAATTTATTGATATGCAGAGTCTAGATAATATATTTTTTTGCGCTGAGGCCTAAAATATCTTATGTTTTGCGGTTGGTTTATAATAGCATCACATTGTCGTTGTTGAAAAAGGTGTGACTTTTTGGCTCGCCCGGTAAATTTAAAAAAAAAAATAAAACTGTCAACACATTTACTGTTTTCTGAAGTGAGTTTCAAACGGTACGAGCAGCAACAGACAGTGCTGCCGAGTTTGGCTTCGTGTATTTATGTTTAGAATCTCTGTCGTCCCCTAACATCGCTGCTGATAGTGAGCCAATGATGTGATCACTGGTGAGCACACGATCGATAAGGTAATGCATAGCGTACGCGCGCTAAAGAGTTGACAGATAGAGCTATCCGTCTTAGTCTGCCGAACGTAACTAAAACACGAAATTAACAGGAAAAAACTGAATAAGTAACAAAAAAATGAAAGCAAAATATAAATAAATAAACATTAGTGTATAAAGTAATGATTGTATTCTGCAGAGATAGCGAGCGGTTTCACTATTTAATTTTGTTCACGTTTATTGCTTGTCATTATGTTAAACAGCGTAAGTTTCTATACCGTCGACCCTCGTTTATTTTCTCTTTGCTGTATGGCTGACAGAAACAAACGTTAAAAGCTTAATGTTGGCGCTCGAATAGTTCTACGCTGTTTTACGCAGTTTTCGCTTATCTGGAGTAGTTTAACTTCGGATCCGTGGGAGTTCCACGGTTGACACCACAGAGATTTAGACTCCAAGGATTGTCAGTGCTGCGGAGCGCTAAGTTCGTATAATTTAAACTCCCAAGCTAATCCGTTGTCCGCCGTAAACCAAAGCCAAGTACAGTATTTACGGTAGCGCAATGTCGCTATTGTATACAATACGGCTGTCGCAGAACACCAGTAAAACCTTGCGCTAATGCATGTGCTTCGCTGAATATACAGGAGACTGACCGACGACGCTATATATAGGCCTAATATACTACTGGAGAAAGGCGAAAGTACCGCGCTGATGACTCGGCTTTAATAATATATTAGCGGTCTATAGCAACAGCCCATCTTGTAAGGCGAAGCCATATCTCTCGTGGCACAATGATCTGAAGGACTCGTCTCACTTCGTGTGTAATGCCTGTCAAGTGACGTCAGATATACGAAGCCTACCACTGCTACCAGTATAACGTGTTATCATTGAGAACCCCGTAGTGACCGTAGTGATAATGCTACTAATTAATTTGTTTGTAAACATTCGCGTTTGTTATGTATTTTTTAGCAATTTCGTTTATTTTTATTTTTAGTAGTATACTAGTACTTAGCAGAGTCTATCATAAAAAGTTTTTTTGAACGTTTAATCAGCAAGAATGTTATACGAATACAATGGCTCTCTTTCCACTTGCGATAAATGTTTAGTACCGCCAACTGTAGTGCAAAAAAGAATATTGTTCAATATGTTTAATTAAAAATTCGTAGATTCATTTTGATATAAATACGACTTTATTTTGACCGACAAGGAGCGAAAGAACGTTTATTCAAAGCAATATTCAAATAGCGTTGATGTTAAAGATTTTTGAAGTTGTTCATTGATATACAGTGTAATTAATTATGTCTGTCGACTTTTTTTGTGTTACCGCCGTAAAATGTGGTCGAACATTCAACAACTTAAGAAGACGAGTAAGCCTCGTTTGTGCCTATCTACTACAGTTTTTGACGCTAAACAAGCCAATAGCGGAAAAATAGCCACTTTTTGGGGGTATTCCTCTTTGCATCCTCGTGCACAGGCCTCGTTGAACGTAGGGGATCGGGACTTTGACTGCCAAAATTTACATTCAATGCTGAAAAATTTATATGCAGGTTGCCTAGGTATATCTCTAGCCATTTCGGCGCAATTTATTATTGAAATGTGTGACGCAGCCAAAAATCGCGAAAGATTCATTTTGGGTGTTCAAGATCGTTTGAGGTCATTAATGTTGACACCCCCAAAAAGCTCGTCGCCAGTGCTTGTTATGATAAGCAGCACGTCTATGCCTATTTGCAACTATTTTTACCCTAGACAAGCCAAAAGCGATAAAATAACGTTTTTTGTGGAATGCCCCCTTTTTCCCTTGTTTGTGGATATCCTTTAGCCAGCGGCATAAAATTTGGTCACGAAATAGTGGACATTTTAAGCTATATCGTACGGTGAAAACCCGATCCGATCGGTACCGAGACGTGACAGACACCAAGACATAATTACCAAAGCTAATACGCGCTATAGTAGCTATGCTAGATCTCGCGAGTAAAATAACCGGACGTTTAACGGCAAATTTTCAATACTGTTGTCAGTCAGAGAAAGGAAAGGAAAAAATCGCAATTGTCGAGAGGCAGGCTGGCAGCAAACAGCGAGGCGGCCGGAACGAAACGACAGAACGATTTACGCCACATGTCAGTTGCTAGTTGGTTGGACAGGACAGCAGTCGTCGTCGAGTTGCTCGGTTTATTAGCCGGTGTGCCCACCGACCGACCGGACAGGTGCCCTGTTATAGGATCGCCCGCAGAAAAGTCTCCCCCACCCTGTCACGACGACATAAGGAGACCAGATGTTATATAACTATTTACAGGTTTAATGAACAAAAAAAGAGATAAAGCATAACAAAAGAATAGTTCAGCACGCGACTCGTGCTCCAGTCCGATGGCCAGCTAGCCTACAGCTAAGCCTATAGCTACTGTCTATTATCCGTTAATAAAACTAACGTTCCATCGTTCGGTCAAGTGGGGCGTCACACCCTTGGCCGACAATTTACCGCCAAAAATCTTCCCCGCCCGCCCGGACGGGGCGGATTTTCACCAGTGAATTGTCGGTTGGGGGAACTTTCCTGGGGGCGATCCTATAACGGGGAGAATTTTTATGGGGCCGGCAATACTTTAATAAGGGGGAGACATATCAATTCCGTGATTATCTTTCCCCGGATTTTTCATGAGGGTGACATTTTATTGTGACATCGGCCACAACGACGACGACGAATGTCTATGCTTCAGCTGCTGACGCTGCTGGACTGGAGCCACCCGACGGGCTCGCTGTACGGCTCAAGAGGACCACACAGAAGATGGATTGGTGACGGCCTGGCCGGCGGCTGCAGCGATCACCGGGCGAGACAAGCGGAAAGACAACTGACAGGACATATTCGGACGCGTTTGCTTTATGTAGCAATTACATCCAACTTCAGTCTGAGCCCTGCCACTTTCGGGCTTCGTCAAATGCTGCTTTTCATCAACTCTGAAAACAGCCGAGAGCTCGCTCTTCAATTAGCTTTTCGACGCAACAGCCGACGTCGAGGCTGCAGCGCGTTGCTGTCGATGAGTATTTGCATACTGAACGAAATTCGCACTAAAATGCTGCAGCGTGCGCCCAAAAAATATCCCCTAAAGTTTTCTTTGCCATTTTCGTAGCTGTTGCTTGGATTCCTCGAAATTCTGTAATTATACACGCTTATTACCTGTTTATAGTCATATAGGCCTAAACATGCCAAAGTGCATTTCATTATCTGCAAACACAACAATTAGGCATATTTGATTTTTTTCTGAAACGACGTCGTCATTTCTCGCGTTCACATGCAGCAGATTGTGTGAAGAACGAAAGGCGTGCAATGTTTGCGCTGCAGAAAAAATGTTGTCAGTCGAACAACATAATAAACAGTTTGCCAGTGACTGTATGTATCAAAGCGAACTTCGAAGTGTCCACCACCAGGTTTTACACGTGCATTTAATCTCTTAGTGAAGTTGTCTTAGATCAACTGCAGAGCCTGCTTGACGTTAGCGACGGATATCAGTTTTGGTGAGAAATTGTTAATAAATGCGAAAAAGACGTTAAAAATTTTCACATACGTTGTTTATAATCAAGTTTACACTACTTGGGTTGTTCGGAAAATGTCAAACAACTTTTTGCCGCCTTCTGTAGATACTCGAAAATGCGAAATATAATAAAAGGTAAAGGTAAAGGTCGTCAATTTGTATAGCGCATCGTCGCAAGCACGCCTCTAATGCGCTTTCGTCACTAACCAGAGCCGCCTGCCGCACGGCCACCGTGTGCAGCCTGCAGACACAGGCTGGCGCAGCGGCCGGCTAGGCAACCCCAGTCAGCTGTACCAAGGTCCC
>Ga0209454_1001427_pt1 | contig 14922 bp, 9 predicted proteins | sample WorMetHERISLAND1_2_FD_187400 | JGI IMG/M metagenome (GOLD analysis project Ga0209454, IMG submission 187400) | Marine gutless worms symbiont microbial communities from Max Planck institute for Marine Microbiology, Germany - Olavius geniculatus... | ecosystem: Host-associated > Annelida >...
GCACGGGGGAGGTAGGGGTGGACACAAGAGTGTTGCTATCTAGTCTTCTGTCGTGACGCTCGAAAAATGTAATACGTCCGGCCATTGATTTGGCCCGCCCAGAAGGGCTTTTGCCCCCTGCCCGTCCTTCTGCAAGTCACTTTCCCTGGTTTTCTGGATGTCTCACATGCACTACCCATATCTGTTGGGACAGCGGAAGGGTGGGCGAGATAGGGAACGTAATGCCTGCTGGCATGCACTTATCTGCTTGTGACGATGTTCAACGCAGATTCCGCCTCCCCAGTTCTCGGTATAGATCGGTCAACCAGGCCGCTGAGTCGGAGTGCAGACTGGTTTACCAACACTCAAGTAGACAATACGCTTGCCAATAAATGGTCTACAACTTCGTTTGTTTGTGAAACTGACATATATTCGAAGTAAAACCGAGTGTCCTACCGTCGTAAGAACCGCGGACGTGCGCGATGTGTTTGCTTGTGTTTACAATCGCACTTGCCGGTGGCGTCATCTGATGCTGGTAATGAATAGGTAACAGAATTATACCCCGTGCGAAAGTTAGAAATGTTCGCCAAGACTTCAGCGCCGATGTTGGGGCTCCGAGGACTAGAGCAAAAAAACCCTAAGCTCCTCTAATAACTTTCCAACTAACGCAATCTATATGCCCATGATACATCATCGTTACAGACAGACAGACGGACGGACGGACAACTTATGGTGGCAATACCGCGCTCTGCACTTCGTGCATCATCTGTGCATGCATCGGGCGGTAAAAATAACCGCCAAGTCAACACGTGGTGTGCCATTTGTAGAGCAACGAGCCGACACATCGGTAAGTGTCGGCACAGCGCTGACGCCTGCCGAACGCAATCACCGTCCAGTGCAATTACCTATTTACTTACTTACGCTCGAACGACGCGCCGTTTCGCGCATCAACGCTAACGGCCGTATCGATTACAGGCCGTCCGACAGCATCTGGGTCCAACCCGGCACGTAGCTGGCACCGGTACAATGCGAACTTGCGGGGGTTTCACTGAGCTAGATACCGGTATTAGATCCGTCGCAGTCGCACCCCAAACGTGAAAAAATCGACTAATTACTCGAAACGTCAGCACCTGAAAATATAAAGCATTTACATAACGCCAACATTTTCCAAAACCGGCAAATGCTTTTCTAAAAAGTAAAAAGATCCGGCACTTGCTATGCGCTGTTTACACGAGTCAGACTCGTTATCAGAAACACTTTACAATCTCGGAAGTGGCAGCTGCAGTGTTTGAATTGCCGGGAGGGTTGGGGGTTCAACCCCCAACTGTGTTCTCAACCACCTTAACACCCTGTCAAATTATGCAATGGGGGTCAGCTATGTATAGGCTACATAGAATTTACATCACAATTTTGGTTGGGCTCTGACCGTCGAAAAGTTTAACACCCTAGCTAATTTTTCACAACTCAAACAATGGGCAGCTGCTTGGCATGAGCTAATGATACCGCAGCGCACTATATATGCGGCCATCCGTTAATCATGCTTGCGGACAATTTGACAAGCGTTGCAGCGTTCATACATACAGTGTAGTACATACAGTACTTTTGCATTAATCAGCTACGCTAGGCCTTCACCTCGTAGTTCGTTTTCCCATCCCGCTGAGGGTAGGAGGCTAAGTTGACTTGAGCACGCAGTAGATTGGCTACTGGCTCAAGGTTGCTTGCAGATGACTCGCGGTGAGATTCGAACCGCAATCTGAAAGTTACGTGTCCGATATACACCGTGTCTCAAAAAAACAGTCAAAATTGTTTTTGTCATAACTTCGTCAAATTTCCACCAACATTAGTAATTTTTGGCACAACGATGGCCAAGACGATAAAATTATGTAAGGTGCACTCACTTACCACCTTATTTCATTTATATCAACGCACTACCGTGTGAAACACAGATGCTTTAAATTGTTACATTACGCGGTAGTTATTTGCATCAGATTGCTTACCTTTGCATCATCAATTCGACAGAGAGTGCCACGTGGTTTAATAATTTTGTGACATTAAATATTTTATGGTAAAAACAACAGCTTGAAACACATCTAATCGATAAGTGAATGCTGTTTGATCAGTCGCTAGTTGATTCCGCTATCAGCCAGTGGCGTTGCATCTAAGCCATTGTCTTTGTACGCGGGGCCCACTTTGGACATGAATTCTTATGATTTGCAAGCGAGGTGTTATACAAACTTATAAATCTGCTAAAGAATTTACATTCAGATTTATTTTGTGCTTAATTAAGTCGTTACAGCGTTTACTTACTTAGCGTTATGCAATAATTTGGAACATCTATGTTTCACATGGTAGTGCGTTAGCATAAATTAGGTGAGGTGGACAGTGTGTGCACCTGGCATAATTTCATCGACTTGGCCATCTTTCTGCCAAAAATTATCAAATTTAGTAAAAATTTGACAAAGTTATGACAAAAAGAATTTTGACTGGTTTTTTTTCTGAGACACGGTGTATTCAAGTATACTATTCTAACCACCGGCTGACAAATGCGAAAAGTAAATGAATCACCATTTCGCTGTTTGCTGGACATTGCATGCAGTATATAGACACCGAAGCCGACTTTTTCTAGGCCATCGGCTGGCTTGCTTCCGCAGTATTTATAGCTGCTTTTTGGCTAGGCTTGACTGAAAATACCGAACACAAAATTTCAAGTCAAGAAAGATATCGTATGAAAATAAATTACATTACAATGCAGTGCGCAATTTTTTCATAAAAAACGTTTTTTCCGTAACCACAATGTTTCTCCACATGCACACTGTAGCCTAAATCAAATCGCTATCTAATCCTAGCATAATGACGAAATTGCAATTTGTTTAAGTAAAAACAGAACCCGTTTACATCGGCAGACGAAGAACGACGTCGTTTAACAGAAATGGTGTGTGACAAAAATTGCAGATGTAATGAGAAAAAACTAAATATCAAAAGGTGTCACTTTTTGATCCACACTTTATTGCTTAAATTCGGATTGGTGTTTAAAGTGGCGGCTTGTGGTCTAAACGTGAATGATGTCCCCAAATGTCACAATTCTAGCACGTTTGCTTGCGGCACGTCAGCTAGCGGCGCAGCATACAATACAAGGCCTTGGCGGGCGGCCTTTTAATCTCGTTTTAAGACATCAAATTACGTTAAAGTGCGCATCCATTGATCACCGGCCGAAACCCGAGTCCGAGGGTCGAACAAAAGAAGAAACGTGCTGGAGGGCAGAAACGCTCTGAGACGAAGAGTTGCGTTAGTCAGATTCGATCGTTAGTCAGTCTATTTGTAGGCCTACTTCCAAATTCCAATTCCAAGAGATCGAATTTGTTAATGCAACAATACCGTCTACCGTGTAATCATTAGCAGACGAACACAGTTCAATCCGACACACACTGTGCTGCCATCTATTCTTAGTCCACCATGGAAAACACAGCGGGAATAAATTTGAAGAATAATTAAAACCAAAACCGAAAAAAACGCCAATAGTAGCATTACGATGAAACGGCACGCATCTGCAGCTGATGCCCTGTACTCTAAGCGGTAGCAAAGGTTTCTGCTCATTGCTGTTAGTGTCGGACGCCGGACGGAACGCAAAACTGTGGCGTCTTAGACTTACTGGTGGATGACTGCAATGTCCGTGACACGGTGACCCGTAATCCTCTGTGTCGCCTGTCCCACGGGGCAAGCTCCTAGCTGCACCGCTGTGACAGAGGTACACAGACGATCCATTCACCCTTCTTGGATGCTGTATTAGAACGATTCGTGTACAGTGTCCCGATCTAATGCCGCCTTATAAGAAAAAGACAAAAACAGTACATTGCAGGCATATCACTTGGTTCTCGTCATATACGTCGCCAATAAATGCTAACGCTGTCTGCAGGCCTAGTTAGCTTACTTTGCACTTCTAGTCATCAGCTGGCTGCAAGAATTAACCTAGGCCTATAAAACAGCACTCGTGCATGGAGCGTCCAGTGCACGAATCATCCCAATACAGCTATCAAAGGGTCTGCATGAATCGTCCCACAATCGGTGGTTTGCTGGTCAGTGGATCGATGCCCGGTCAGTCGCCGATCGACGGATAGCACCGCCACATCGACACGACACGACAAGCGGCTTGTATAGAACACTGTTATAGCTTCCCTAACGCTCCGCCGTGCTAGTTTCATTTTAGTTCCGCTTTATTCCAGCAAACAGGCCGGGAAAAGGCTTTTTGTGCTCGGCCAATTATGAGTGTTTGAGCATGCTGTCGGGCCGAATATTGTGGTACAGTATATACTTTGACCTTGACCTTGACGTTGATTCAACCGGCATCCAACTGGACATATTGAGCCATACTCCGACGCCATCCGTGTCTGTCAAGAGCTACCACGTCTGCTTCTTCCCAGGCGAGCCCCATTTTTGTAGGTGTTTGTTGTCTGTGTCCCTCCGCTTTGGTCGACCTGGTCCTTTCTTCTTTTGTATCCTGGTACCTGTCAGTACAGTGCTCGCTGTGGTACGCGCTGGTGACCCATACGCAGAACATATCCGAGCCAGCAAAGTCGTCTTTTTCTCAGTAGTTATGCTGGACTTCATTCCCTAGGCTCTCGCTGCAATAGTTTCCCATAAGCAGCAAAACAGAAGCATTTAGCTTGTTGTTTAACCTCTTACTAAATCAACTTAGTCTTGTCCATTTTCGTTGTCGTTTTCGTTAGCAGAAATATCACGGCTGCTGCGACCCAACGGAGCCAAATCCTCGCACTGCGTCGTGCAAGCGGAGTTGCACTGCCACTAGCACTTTCAGGACGTCAATAGGGGACCCTAGCAACTCCTCCCCTAGCTCGCGTTTGTCCTCGACGCGCCAGCCACAGCTCACTGATCGACATCGGTGACGTCAACTTATCTGCACTCTCGCTGGACGGAAATCCGCGTCCGTCCGAACTGCCGCCCGCAGGAATTCCATTGTCCGATCGACAAAAAACCGATATACGATGACAGCCAGAAGCCTAGCGGGGCCCCACCGGGTTATCTCGCGCTCCCCTCTCCTCCGCGTAACCCCCCCTCTTCCGCGTGGCCTCACTCCATCGATCAGCAATGTCAAAACGCTGCGCGACATCGACAAAATCTTCGCCTGTTACAACATGATTAACTGGTATAGCAGAAGCTGTAACAAGTTATTCGACTCGATTCGATTCAATTCGCTGCTATGCGGATTCGGATTGACTCTTTCGTCGATATCTTATTACGAATTTTTATCAGCGCTTAAAACTGATCTGACAGGTCTACGCGAACAGGAAAATCCATTTATCACAGGAACAGCATGCGACGTACTTCGCTGTCGAGTGGGTGGCATCCCATTAGAACGAAAACCGTCAAACGTGTTACTATTTAGCCTTAGGTAGGGCTACAGAATGTAATGCACACGGCAACAGGTATGACGTGATATGCATCCGTGATTTTCCGTGTCTATCTGCATAAACCTTATGTCGCCCGAAACTACAGTCTCTGGGGAACATTTTTCCGTCGACAGTGCGGGATGATTTCCATTCGTTCTTAGATAAGTTGTCTTCGAAAGCAAGGCTTATAACAATCTAGTCAACCCGACGACGAAAACGGATTTTGGCATAAAACTGCATTTAAAGGTCATTCAAGGTCAAACACATTAGGAAAGCCGATAAAGCACTTTGTGATGCCACACAATAATATCGGTCTTAAATCTGAAGGTTTCTATCCTGTACCGTTTTTGAGATACAGCGACTTATTGGTTGAAAATCGCCAATTTCCATACTTTTCCATTTCATTTACCAAAAAGCCTAGCCATAGCTAAGACAACGCATCTGCATAGCAAGCTAAAGTATTCTTCGTGTATTTCTAATAAAGTAGAACAGCGATAATACCTAGACGTCAGGACTGCAATGGCAACAGTGTTCTCGATGAGCCTAGATTAGCAACTCTGTCGCAGTGTAACACAGCGAAATGCAACAGACATAATCGGTGTATAGGTTATGGCGTGCCGTGGAGATCGGGGATTGTAGCCAGGCTTGCCGTAGATATGGATATCCATAGATATATCCACGGATATATCCATGTGTGGATATCAGACTTCAGCCATCCTGCGGATATATCCATGGATATTGTGCTGTCGCATTCGCTAATTGAACTGAATATTTAACTGTTTTATCTCTGTATAATATTTTTCTGTCTATCTTCCTTACTTTTCATTTTCTCGTTTATTTATGTTACTGAGTCAAATGAATAATCAGCGACATCAGCACGTCATTATTTATTTAGCCTAGATTAATGTATTAGCACAATAGCAGCAACAGATTTTAATCTATTGTGCTTTAATACTGTTGTTTGGGCAACAAACGGTCTATTAATTTGTGAGATTATTTTTTTATTTTTTTTTATCAAACGGTAACAAAATTACAAACGTGCTGAATTCCTAACAAATTTAATGCTAGTAGAAAGTACAAACCAAGTGTTTTTCAAAGCGTTTACTCTCCTATATACCCGTAGGTGTATATGAATGCAACATGCGTCTTGGAGAACAAAAATCCCAGCTGTTACTGCGATGGGCCGACCGTACCGCCTATATCTGAAGGCCAGTGCCCGACTTCCGGTTGCGGAAAAATAGCGATTTTCCAGAGTGACTGCAGTCCCACACACGATCTGGTGACGTTGCTATATTGGACGCTAAAATCAGTGCTAGGATAAGATACGGTAATTTGGCGCACGTATGTGGCGGCTGCAAACAGAAGCATTGCATTCAAAATTGCGGCCAAAAAGCTGCAGATAGAGACATGGTTACTTTCAACAGTCGTTATCGCCCTATCCAACGGTAGCATCGCCAACTCCTTACGACGTACCGTTTAGCCACAATACATTTGTTACGGTTAAAGCGACGACTGAAAGACGACATATCGTACCAAAGGCTCAACCTAACGGTCGGCTATAGCCAGGGCAATAAAATAATTACGGTAGATTTTCATGACAGCCGGAAAATACTTTTCTAAAATCATATTTCAACGTAATTGTGTTTTATTTTTTTACTTTTATATATTTTCAACAGTTTCACAAAAGAAATGCCCAAGGGAATGGACGCTATGGCACTGCCTGTATTTCGCGAAAATTTAGCGGCTATATATGTACGCACGATAGGCGTCTGTGGATATGGATGTATCTATGGATATCCATGGATATATCCATGGATATCCACGGAAAATCTGTGGATATGGATATGCATATGGATGGCAAATTTCATATCCACGGCAAGCTTGATTGTAGCCCCCAGATTTTTTTAAAAAAAACTTGAAATTTGGGGCAAAGCAAAACGTGCGTCTGCCCTGTGCCCTAATTTCAATTGGGGTGAAAATTAGGGGGGATTTCCCCGGTAGCAATGTCACGTGGCCCGCACTCAAATGCATTAGTATACGCAGAACTCGCAATGTCGACATAGGGTGTCAACATGCACACCTATAACTTTTTTGTTAGTAGACCAAAGTTAACCATTTTTTTTGTGTTCAACGCAAAAAAGAATTGCCCTTAATAACGCCGTTGACCGCTTGTCGATAGCCTAGCTTTATGCGTTCCAGAGATATTCGCGGTCAAACTCGAAAGTTGTGTAAATCGCACCAAATTTTGAACGTTTTTGGCTCTCCAAAATTTTTAAGGGGCGGCATCCTCCAAAAGTTGTACACGCGTTAACACCCCAATCTAGAGGCACGTCACGTGGCAAAGTATCATGGGGCTACTCTTACTACCGCCAAAGTTATAGAGGTGCATTTACTCAATTTTAAGCCAATTTTTACCCCCCCCTTCGAAAAAAATTGTAAAAGAGACCCCCGTCCCCGGTGGGGGTGCGATAGTAAGACTTGGTAATTCTCTAGCGCGTGTAAAAATTTGGGGGCGCAGCACCCCCTAGGGGCCGAAATACGGTCTTCCGAAAAAGTCGTTTTGGGTGGGTACGATCTCACCGCTTAATCTCCGTGATTAGTGGACCAGTGTTCACCAACTTTTGTCACCCAACGCGGAAGGAATCGCGGTACAAAACCTCTTAGTCCAATTTTGAATATTCTCATCCATTCCGGAGATATTCGCCGCCGAACTTTGAAGTCGACCGAAATCGGGCCAAATTTTGTATGTTTTTGGCCTCTAAAATTTTTTGGGAAAGGCTCTTCCGAAATTTTGGACCGAGATTATAAAATTGAACACAGCTTCGAGCATCGTGCAAAATTTCGCGGCGATCGGCCAACTCGGAGATTACGCGAGGAAAAAAAAGAATAAATGCCAGCAAAACATAAGCCCTCCCGAAAACTATCGTTTCCGGGTGGACTAATAATGTTTCACTCTGGTCACTTTGCTATGTTTTTCGACGACTAGTATAAGCCCCTGCTACGACAGAAATACGATACCAATTAAAAATAAAAATTGGGCTTGTCTGCTATTGCAGGCACTCGATTTACCTGACTCGGAAAGATGGAAAACTGAGTGAGTCACCCGTCCCATAAAGTCAAAATAGTATAACCGGGCCCGGCGTAGAGCAACTTGGTTGATGAAAACCAGCCCGTTGACTACAACCGCCGCCAACTTTTTTGTACCACATTATATGCAAAATCGAGAGTTAAAAATGGGGGAAAAAGTTGCAATTTTCCGACACCTGCAAATTTCCAACAGAGGAGATTATTGGTGCTTAGAAATTTTTTTCTCTTAAATGTTATTTCCAGCTCCAAATTTTGTATTTTCGGGAAAAAAAATTCGACAAGAATGTTTTTAGACATGCGATAATTTACGGAAATTAATAATGTCTCCTGCTATACAACGCCACTGTCATTTCCTTCCACGTCTGCTAGCCTATTTCACTAAAGCACGTCTGTGAAGTGAGACGGGCGACTTCCTTTCACTAAGAACTGCGTTCGCTGCTAGATCCTCCGCCCGTACGAAAGTCTGCTGCTCAGAAATCCTTTACGCGGATTACACGTCGGTCGCTTGGTCGTTTCGCTTCAAGTCAACCGGCTTCGGGGATTTTTCTTCGCGGCCGTTTTGTTCTCTGCTGATAAGAAGAACAGGCTTAGGACGGGCCGAGTCACGTAGGCCAGCGACGTGCGTGATGGCTACTAAGCCTAATCGTCGCCAGTCCTGCAGCTCCGGTCACGACCAGTGGCGGAACCAGTATTTCCGACTAGAACCCAACAAACGGGGGCGGCAACATGCGCTAATAATTTGCACACTTGCCCCGAGGATAAGAGGTGGTCTACTCATAGTGGGGTCTAACAGCAAATCCCCGGTGGGTCTGTGAACTTAATTCCCAGCAGCTTAAGCATTTAGCCTACTGCGGTTATTTCGCAATTTCAGCGGTTTCTTTGACCGATCGTCTAAATAAAACATGGTCTCCGGACTGCAGCATCAATTTGATTATTGTACATACTATTACTATTTAGTGCAAAATTGCCATGGCCAAATTAAATAGCGGCCATAGCCTGGCTATTGGCTAAGATCATAACGCCCCTGTTAGTTAAACCTGCATAAATATTTTCCCTCCTGTTGATGCGCATATTTTAAATCTTTAATTAGCCAAGGTCGTTGTTGGGATTAACACTGACCTCATTCACAGTAATCGTTCGTTTTACGTTCAAGTTTTAAACATTTGTTAAGTAGGTCCTACATGACTCTTGAGACATTGCCACAAATGAAGCTACGACATGCCGCCTACTGTGAGACAACGAGGAAACTCAGAGTTTTGGGAATTGAGCAATATCGTCGCTTACCACACTATAATGGATTTGTACGGAAACATCTAAACGTAAGCTACGTCCAGTCCCATTCGCTCACAAAAATTGCCAAATACTTTTTATCACATCATTCAAGCCTTGAATGACCTAAATTTGAGCCACTTTTACACACTTTTTTCAACGACCCTCTTGGAAAAAAATCCGCTCTTTTTGCAAACCCACCGCGTCTCCAATAATTCTCATTCATTCATCCGTTCATTCACTCACTCGCACTGGCTGTAGATAAAGCAACAAAAAAGCACCTAGGTTATCAACGTTGGCGCGATATCCCACCGGGAGTTTGCCAACTACATGTATGTTCCAGAACCAGAACCAGAACCAGAAGGACATGGCGTGCTATCATCTTGTGCGTATCACACAAGACTCGCCTCTGCATGCTGCCGACAAAGTTTTCTGCACGGATATTAGCGAATAGAAGCCTATATATGATGCTCACGAAAGACAAGTATCACGGCGGGCTGGTGTTGTTTTCGCAAACGACAACTAAATTTATTGGTCAAAGGTGCACGAGAACTATGAAAAACTAAAACTGAAATGATGTTGCGAATAAAAACAATTAATAAAATGCAAAATAAATGATAAGTTGTAAACTGCATAAAACTGGAGCAAAGCTAAAAGCAATCAAACATTTTAAACGTCTGCTAAAAATGGCGCTGTCACAAAGGACATTACAACTGCAATATCATAACGATAAAAATCCTAGATAAAAGTCCAAATTAAAAAAAAATCCGGATTGCGACCAAAATCTAACACTTATTATATTTTACCATGTCCCAACTTTAAAATTTTTTTATCCATATTAGTTCATAATGTTTGAGTAATTTTATTGAGACAAGTCGACCGACCCAACACACGACCCCTTCGTCGTATCGTTTTGGCAAAGATACAAAGAAATTTTTCAAACTAAAATAGCACAACTGATGGGCAGTTACGGGCCGAGTTATGACCGTCGTAAGATTATTAGTCGTAAAGACTAAGACTGGTCGGTAATCAACTGAGACATCATTTCTGATGGTATTAACGGCTGCATTCATGCGTCTGCGGAAGCGCTGATAAGACCGAAGCCACCGATGACTTACGGCCTATGTCTTATAGGCCGTAGCTTCTTCAGATCAGCATAAAACTAGGAGAAAAAATGTGCAAACGACCGGCGAAGGTATATGCCATCAACGACGTAGTACTTTATAAACTCTCTATACTGTCTTGACGAACACCGCAAGACGCGATTATTTACGTAGGCCTATGTTTAAAACCGTGCTTCCGGGTGACGTCACACGTTTCGCTGGTGATAAACATTTTACTGAATTATGCAGCGGAAATGCGCACGACCTGAAATTCCGTGATATTCACATACCGTAGGACTATTAGTTCGACGACGTTGGAGCGCCGTAAAAAAACCCTTAACTGTTCGTCTTTAGAGAAAAACTTGTCAAGTAATTCAACTCATATGTGGCCACGATCGATAAACGACGAAAACGGACAGACACGCGAACAGACAGTGTACGGCTGCAAAACCATGCTGGTTCGGGTTTAAAAAATCATTAACAATGGAATACAAATTTTTATCAAACATTCTGCGCTGGTAACGTGTATACAGACTCGTGTCAGTGTATTCTTCCAAGTAAGCGGCTTTTTCAGCGACGACGTTTTTCACTACAGTCGGCCTTTAAGGTCAAAGCCTAACACACAGGACTCAAAGATAGTTTTATACACCGTGTCCCCTTTCCCCTTCCCCCCAAAAAACTGTGTTACTGTCATTTTTGTATAACTCCGTGAAATACCGGCGACTTTAATAATTTTTGGCATGCAGCATCAAAAAGAAATTTGACGTAAATGACTGTAATTTTGCCCATCTTATCTTGACACTGTTGCTACACTACCTTGTGCAATGCAAAAATCGTAGTTTGTCGTTCACAACGTTGAATTCATTGCGCACACGTCGGCTCAGTTACTGTTTTGAGACGACGTTTAGTGCAAACGACAAACAGTTGATTAAGACAGCTAAAAGGTTACAGTTTACGGAAGTTTCTTAAAGAATTTCTGCAGAAAAACTGGACGCGCAGAAGACTTCACTGCTTGCTTTCAAACACTGACGAATATGGGAGTGCGGAGTCCCAGGCAGTCGTCAACCGCATACTGCACGCACGTCTGGCAACACGATGTTAAATTGAATACGATTAATGTGAAATAAGTATATTGTGGTCTCACAATGATTTTCTGAGCCGACGCATGCTCTACTCAGTATGAATTCATTGTTACTGTTACCATACAGCCAAACTACGACTTCTGCACTTCACAAGGAAATGTAGCAACACTATTAAAGTGAAATGGGCAGAACTATAATTATGATTTTCTTCATGATGCTGCGTGTCAAAATTATTAGGCTAAAATCGGCCAATGTTTCAGGAAGTTATTCAAAAAATAACACTGGCACAGTTTTGGGGACAATAGTAAAAGGCGTGTTGACGAAGCCTTGTGGCTTGCTCTGCGGTATAAAATAGAGTCACAATAGCAACAATCACGACGACCAGACTGCAATTTTATTGGCGGCAAACACAGCACGCGACTACTCCCACGTGACTCCGTCTATGCAGTAATAGGCTATCTTACCGGGTGGGCCAAAAGAGTGTCACCTTTTTCAACTACGTCGATACAATGTCATATAATTATACTGTTTTACACTGAAAAACACCAGATAGTTATACTGTTTAAACAACTTTACATTTGCCATTAAGTGTTCACAATTTCACAGTTTAAATGTGCTCATTTATCCGAAAAAATATTTCCTAAGTCTTTCGTAACCCTGGCATTTTTCCACACGCAGACATTCGCACACCTTTAGAGCGAAAATTATTCATTTACATTTTAAAATGTTTTCAGTTTCGACCCCTTTTCTCCCCAACAATGGGCTTTGCCCCAGAACCCCACTAAGGGCACAAATTTCCAAAAAATCCGTTATATGGCTAGCACTTCCGAGCACGCCATGAATATGAGCGTTTCGTGTTACTTTTTTGTGAGGAACCTATCGTTTGCTCGACATACAGGGTGGCCCAAAAAGTAAGCTATTGTACTTTGTCCATATCTTCGCTAAATATTGATCGATTTTCACAATTTTTTCACTAGTATACTATGTAAGCAATTTGCTATTCAGTGGCAAGCACATCACACCTATTATGTCGCTACACTACCTTGTAAAATATAATTATCCAAAAACCTACAATATCTACAGATGGTCATTAGGTCGAGTGTTAAATTTTTGAAGTATTAAGCAAAATGTTAAATATGAGTTAGAATAATTGTTCAAAAAGTTTACGTGTAGCTACAAAGTTTTCATTTTTTTTAAAAATAGTGCATAGTTTGTAGGGCTGCACAAGAAATACATTGCTCTGAATACTCATGTAGTTAACTGAACAAGATTGCAGCCAAGCACTTGTGAACATTAAAATTAGTGCACAGTGAAATCGTTCAAATCATTTGTAAAAATGTTCAGTAGGTTTTCCGTTGTTCCTAACACTTATTATTACTCATATTTTAACATTTAAGTTGAATACTTAAAAAATGTACTATTAGACTTTTTGCTCATCTGTAGATATTGTCGACTTTTGGATATTTATGTTTTACAAAGTAGTGTAGCGACATAATATATGTGGCGTGCCTGCCATTGAGTAGCAAACTTCTAACAGAGTCTACTGGTAAAAAAATTGTGAAAATCGATCAATATTTAGCGAAGATGTGGACAAAGTACAATAGTTTACTTTCTTGGGCCACCCTGTATATCGCCATCCTGTAATTGCTTTGTCATGGTTCCTGGCATTTGCAGTCAAGGCATTAGCTCTTAAAGTTAAGCATTCATTGTCATTTACGCTGATTTTTTTGTCATTGACGCTATAGCTCGCAAACAGCTTGTTATGCAGAGTACTGCACTAACTATGGTTGCAGCGTTCGTTTGTCTGTCACGTGCAGCTATTGTCAAAACAACGCAAGCTAGAATCAGAAATCTTATTGTCTACTCCAGATAAAGAGCACTGATGTCTTGCACCTAAGCCTATATTTGCACGTATTGTGTACGTACAACGGTTTTAAAAACAATTTTTTTTCCGTTGCTTGCCCAGCCATGTGGAACGATTGCAATTCTATTTTCCGCTATCTGTGCTCGGTTTGCATGCAACGCGCAACATACATCTCCAATCACACATTCCCGCGCTCACTCACTCATTCACGTATAGGTTGTGCGTCAAAACGAAAACTGAGCAATATGACCACGAGTGACGTATGAATCGTACCTCGTGTATAGTCAACTGACTGGGATCAACGTCAGATTTCCGGTCGGTTCGTCCGTGTGCTGAGGCGGCAGCGAGGCACCAGCTGACTGCAGTGGGTACTTGGCAGCTCAAACACGCACCTGCACCGGACGTGACGTCACAATAACGTCATCTCGCATCTGGTTCAGTCATCGCCACCGCCATGGAGCGAGCAGAACGATACCGACAGAACAGGGCGGGAAATCCTAGCGTCAGCGTGATGACGTCATAACCCAGGTGGTCGAAATGACGTCACCGGAGAGGGGTGGTCCCATGTCGGCGGGCGTTGTCGCTTCAGCGGTCCGATTCAAAGCAGTATTTAAACAGTCGGTCGGTAGAGCATCGACAACCGGTGGGTGATCTGATCTGTAACAGTCTGCTACCACTGGAAGATCCCGACCTCTACGGCGCCGTGTACGAGACTGCTTGTCGTGCTGGCGTATCTTTCGACGTGGTGGATCGGTACTCGGTCGATCCAATGACCGACGGCGTTGCTGCTGTCGCTGCTGCTGTTGCTGGTCGGAATCTGGTCGTGGTTGTGTGTTTGTGGACGCACGCACGCTTGCTTCTTGTGCAATAGGCACCGACCGGTCCGACAGGCTAACAGCACGCCGCGTGCTTGCAGAGCTCTCTCTCCCTCTCTCTGTCTGTCTGTCTGTCTGCGTCTGCAGCACGGCAAGGACACGCGACTAGGCAGGCGCCCGTGCCCGCACAGTCGCCCGGCGGCGTTCATATTGATTCGGTGCCAAGCGTAGTCGCTGCAGTCGCAGTCGCAGCCAAGCGAGGCCCTCCGCCTGGGAGCAACCCTAGCGCTGCCTGGAACGCCCGACCCCACCCCACCC
>Ga0209454_1001428_pt1 | contig 14909 bp, 7 predicted proteins | sample WorMetHERISLAND1_2_FD_187400 | JGI IMG/M metagenome (GOLD analysis project Ga0209454, IMG submission 187400) | Marine gutless worms symbiont microbial communities from Max Planck institute for Marine Microbiology, Germany - Olavius geniculatus... | ecosystem: Host-associated > Annelida >...
CCCAACGTCTGCTTTTGCACTACCTGGGGAAAGCAGACCAGGCATAATACGTGTTAAAATGAATGGAAAAACGTCAATAAATTCCATCTGTCCTAATTTATGCCCCAACAGCAGGTCTATTATAAGGTTTGACTGTCTTGCAGCAGTGTGTCTACCAGATGAAGCTTAGGAATGTTTGTAAAGTCAGAAGTAACTGGTAGAGCCTGTATTGGTATGTAGCAGAACATTATCGATACTGCTGTCAAGTGAATGGAGAAAGCGTCTTCTTGCCTATGTTCGCATATAGTGGGCCAGCACTTCAAGCAATTTTACTGTAGGCAGTTGAAAAATAGATAACTAAATGAAATGTCAGCCACAGTGTCAAAAATGTAAACAAAATTTGTTTTTACGCGTTATGTTAATTAAGCAATCATATAGCATTGGATAAAAAGTGATATTTCGCTGGTTGTGCTTTTCCCAGGTAGTGCAGAAACAAACTTTGGGTGAGGTAAGAAACTAAATAATCGTTTGATGGCAAGTTGTGTCAGGAATATTTCTACCAAAAATTATAAAAATCTGACAATGGTTTTCAAGTTACAGTCAAAAATGTCGGGGATGTTTTTTGAGACACAGTGTAAAACGAAAAATTTTTGGTTCCAAAATTTTGTACAGTGTATTTTAAAAAAACAATTATTGTTCGACAATTAAAAGTTAGCGGGGGTACAATAATTGAAGGACCATTTCCTTTGTCTTTTACCGCAACGCCATACACAGCACCAGTACAGAGCTGAGACACTTTTAAAAGTTTTATTCAATGGCATGCACTGCCTATTGTTCACGTAGCAACCTCGTTGCAACAGCTTGTTCCGTACAGACGCTTGGTATCAAGATAAAAAAAACCTCGCTCGACGAGCGCGTCGCTGTTCTGTTGAAAGTAATAACAAGACGACGTACTGTAGACGATCGTGGGACGATTCACGCAGTTTTTTGCCAGCTGTATTAGAACGATTCGTGCACCAGGCTCGGGGACGACATGGAGTGAATGCCAAAAGTGCTGTTTTACTGGTTAATTCTGCAGCCGGCAGGTGACTAAAAATGCAAGGTAAACTACAGCTAGGAAAACAGCGTTAGAACACATGACGCATAATGACAAGACTCAAGTATTATAGGCCTACAATAATATTATAATTCGCACAAGGCAGTATTAAATCGGTACATAAGTTAAATTGCACAAATCGTCTTACTACAGCATCAAAAAAGGTGCACGGAATGTCTCAATACCACCCAGTAGACAGTGACGCGCTGGTGCGAGGATTTACTCCGGCGTGTTAATGCGCGTTTAAATCACACAACACGCTGCTCAGCCAGGCACATAGACACACTAGGTGCACTGGCGTGGAAACCAACCGCGGATTAAGACTACCGGAACGTATCTAAAGAAAGTGGTTAACGGGTTCAAACACCCCCGAAATGCTGAGAATTGCCTCCTGGACAAATCAATAAAAACTGGCCATCTGCATTGCACATGAACGACTCAGAGATGTTGGCACGAGATGCGTTTTGAGGGCCGTAAATACGTCAGAATGTGCTAGCACCCTCTGGGCTTTGCCGCAGACCCTGATGCCGATTAAATTGAAAAAAATAAAGGCGCAAATCTGTTTAATTGCTGGAATTGCTTACAGCGCTTTCTTATAGCTCCCGGTCGAATTTCGGAAAAAACACAAGTGAAGTAGAGTGGAAAGATAGATACATTGAGAAAAAGAGCTAATGAAAAAAGAAAGAAAGAAACGAAAGAAAAGGGAAAATATAACTTGCTAGGAAAAAAAAAGAAATGGAGAAAAAGATAAAATAGGGCACAATAATAAAACGTGTGTAAAACGTTTTGCTTTTTGCGTGCACGATTTTTCGCACATGAGAGGTCAGTCAGGGGAAAACATAAAAACCATCAAAACTCTTGACGGTTAAGGCTTCGCCGGAGACTTCACTAGGGGACCTTGTAGACGCTGCACAGTCTACCTAGCTCTTGGAGAGAAGCTCGCTGTCCTCTCCCAAACCTCACCCCCTCATTCTGCATTTTCTGGTTTTGAGAGCCTAATGCTACGGCCTTTTGGGGCTCACAACGGAGAGCCCCTAACTATCTGTTGAAGCAGGGTCGCCCATAACTGGCTGGACAGTGGGCAGTACTTGATGCTTGCGCTGCCCCTTGCGAGCAAGGACCTCTGACACGTCGACATATCTGTCTTAGACGCATGCCTCAGAGCCCCGCAATCTCCGCCGCCAAAGCAGCCTAAAAACGCTTTACCCTAGGGCTGTGTCCAGTATTCGAACACTTGAGGTGCTCGAATCATATCCTTGCACGAATCCAAAATTATTAGACTCGAGATGTATTTCTGACTCCAGTACTCGCACGCAATATTTAGCCTATTTTTAAATAATATTAAACACAGTATAAATTCGAATGTGACATAACGGATAGGCCAAATGCGTATATAACAAAAATCAGAGCTGTCGCTAAGATGACCGACCTTTCTCTCTGGCAACATGCAGTTTTTTTGCAAGAGGCGGTCGAAACCCTGTTTTAGAAGAATAAGGTGTCCGTATGAAATCAACCATTGTACAGTCGGCCTGGACGTTCGGAAGCTTCTACAAGATGTCAACAGTGACAGTTTATCGGTAAGACGTAGGCCCTACCGTTTAGTCACATATTAACACAATACGTGGATTACAGACAGACAGACGACAGGTAACAGACGGATGTACACAACACTGTACCACAAGCGCGACCGTGTTAGTAGTGAGCTGATAAATACACCGTGGGCCATAAAAACGTGCCACTTTACTTTTGTCCATATCTTCGCCAATTATACTGACCAATTTTCAAAATTTTTACTGGCACATTCTGCTGACACTCTGCAAACAATTTGCAATAATGCGATTACTATATATCTCACCAAACGGTAAATGCGTTTCTACACTACCTTGTGAAATATAAATGTAAGCAAAAACTAGCGATAATAACAAAAATTTACGTAAATGAAAAAACACTTCAGACCAAGAATGCGATAAATGATTTGTATGACACTAGACTGTGTCTGACCCACACAGTTTAGTGTCATGCAGTGTTGGTCAGAAGTGTTTTTTTAATTTTACCAAAATGTTTGTTTTTTTATTATCGCTATGTATGCGTATTTCATTGATTTTACAAGGTACCGTAAATACGCATTTAACGTGTGGTTAGAAATGTAATAATCATGTTATTGCAAATTGTCTGCAGTGTGCCAGTGAAAAAATTTTGACAATCGGTCAATAATTGGCGACGATATGGACAGAAGTAAAGTGGCACGCTTTTGGCTCACCATGTATATTAAATTTCCAAGAAGCGACTGAAACACTGTCAAAGTTACTAAGTTTCTGCTCTCTGACTGTGTGCTTGAATTTAAGGATATATTCTAGAAGTGTTCGAAATTACATAGTCACTTTTTGCAATAATCAACACAATTTGCAAATTTAAGGTCAAATACAGTTGGCAAAATGCATAGGCCTACTGTACTACTAAAAATCTCGCTACGTAGTATGACAGCAACGCAGTAATAGACAAGAAGAAAAAGTTATGAATAACACTAGTTACCGATATCCGTTGACTGGTACCAGAAACTGATCAGCGTGTCATACTTTCCGATACCAGACTTCACACGGCGTTGGACTGACGCCAGAAAACTGTCCAGTGTGTCATCACTGTAACTAGTTTTTAAATATCAACAGCAACTTTATGCTGATTTCTTGCGACAAACACAGCACAACGAGTTTTCCAACAAAGTTGGCTTAGACTTAGATTTAAATTTAGTCCTACGTTGGACAATCTTTTACCAGTTGGAAAGCCAAAAAAGATTGAAAGTGTATAGCAATATAAGTTGTTACTTATTTATTTATTAAACGAATAAACCGACTCACGTAGGCTACTCGCTAAGCTACTCGTCGTGTACTCGAGTAACTATTCGAGTAATAAATTACTCGGATGGCCCAGCTCTAGTTTAATGCTACGTGTGTGGCTTTATGTACGGCCTGTAGCCAGTGTGAAGCTTTTTTTCAGCGTAGCACCATAATTATCTCGCCATCAGCTCATCAGGCTGCATCTACGTGTGCCACACTAAACTGTAATAGCCAGAGTCCTGCGTGATGTAATACAATGGCATAATGCATAGCGTGTGGCTTGGGGCTATTACTTCACCGGTTTTGGTTTTTTAGAAACGATTCTTTATTATCCCTTGCGACTTGCAGAAAGCTAAGAATAAAACGTGACAAATCTCTCTTGACGGAGGCCTAATAATGCGCTCCATACCCAGTGCTTTCTTGTACAGTTTCAGCGCACACAACGCAATGAACGCAGAGCAAGACAGGAAAGCCCAGTTGTCGCTGGGGAAGATGCGCTACAGTCTATACAGTTCTTGTTGCAGTACTGACCTTCAAGGTCATCCATGGTCCATGATTTTCATGCCATTTGAAAGCCAAGATACCATTTTTATTAGTGATTAATAATAACTTAAGGTCCTTGGCCTTATCTTTCACCGTTTTTGAGATATGGCCAGTTTTCCGCTAAAAACGGACATTTTTGCCCTCGTTCATTCAACCCCAAATTTGAAAACGTTTCCCTCGCACTAGATCGTTGAAATTATGCATGCCTAGTTGAAGACACGTGGCTAATTACCGAGTAATAATTTTTTGTGACTTTTCGTTTAGCCACAATACATCCGTTACAGACAACGGACAGACGACACATCGTGCCATAAACGACTTGCAGCATAGGCCTAGTTGTAGTCGGTCAGAAGTAGGTAGACACTGCTTCTGTCCTTGCGTGCTGGCCGTTGTTTTTTTGCGTAGCTTGCACCAGCTGCGTCCGTTGCGTGCGTTGCATTGGATGAAAACTAGGCTGTTATGCTTGTTTCACCTTATCGCGAAATGCGTGAATTCGATTGGTCGAAACCGTGTCACTTAACCTCGATCTGCTTTTATGCGCGACAGGATGCTTCTGCTGCAGCGCACACTTCAAGAGTTAAATGTGAAGAGATGGCTGGAAATAGACCAGGACAACCAGCGAACAGGAACTATTATAGGCTGTCGCGCGTCTCGTGAGCATTAGCTCAAATTACTTGTTACTAATAGGGACACAAGGTAATATTTTACAGCTTTAAACAATATTGCAACGTAGTCTGACTTCGACTATTTAGATCTGAAAAAAAACTGTAACTTTGGGAGATGCTGCGTATATCAACAAGGCTACGCTAAATGGTAAGCAATCCAATGCACTCATCCGCAATATTCTTCGATGCCAGAGTTAAACAGGAAGTGGATTGGACGACCAAACAGCCATTGAAATTGTCCAGTAGGCCTATGCCGGTCGGTCGGTCGTCAAAATACAAATAACTACTGCAGACGTTGAAGTCATTATTCCAAATCGTTTCTCCGCAGTTGGAAATATTGCCCGAGGTTAATGGCCGATGGCAATATTTCCTAACTGAGAGAAAGGCATTTCCAATAGACCTAATGACCGACGACGTCAGTAGCTGTTTTTTGCTAGTTATATACCTATCAAAAGACACAGGCGCATATACTTAATCGTATTCTTTAAACTCCGTTTATTTCATGGTCGTCTGCCGAATAAAATGTCTGTCTATTCGAATTAGTAACGTGGCACGTGAGCAATAAATTACATTCCAATGGCGTCGTGAAAGGAGGCAATTCTCCCTGCTCCCCTAAATTTTAGCCTATCGGAAAATGTGCTTCTAAAACATATATGGTGCGCAAAATTCCGATTTTGAAACAAATTTTGAAGCAAGCTTAGAATTTCGAGCACTCATAATCTCAACTGTCGGAAATTCGCAGCTGCCTGTCGTAAAATTGCAACTTCCTGCCTCAGCAACTTTTATAACCGACGACGCGGCTGCTAATATGCCGCAACTTGTGAGTAAACGCGTAGATTATGTTCCGCTCGGTAAATCAGCTTTTCAGTCTGCGTTGTTTTATGCCGGTTTTATCTCACCCCGTAAACAACAGCAGAAACGGTGAGCTAAGCCTGCTGTAAGGTGTATAATAATAAGTTATAGTAGAATGTAGGCCGTCGACACGTGTGTCGAGTGAACGAAGAAGGTGCCGTGCGTTCGTCTCCTTCTAGACTAAAAGGCTCGGAAATCAACTATTTTTGCACAGGTTTTAATGACAGGTGTTGTAGATTACGATTATGAAAGCTCTTTGGACCGCGCGCGATGATGCCATCAGCGTTAATTCTAATTTTGTCTGCGATATTAGGTAAATGAAACACAGATTTAGGTCCCTCTACGGCAGAACTCCTCACCCCCACCCCAGCGCCATCCCATTCCATTTCACCCCCACTTTTAGCGTTTTATGAGTTATCGTTGTAGCCTAACAAAAACAGCGAAACTAACAAAAAAATCTTCGCGACGTTGCTGCAAACAACACTGCCGTCGCTTTCGCGGGCAGTGATGAAACATTATGCAAACGTTTCTTGTACCGTGGCCTATATCTGTCCACATACACCACTGCGGAAGAGCAGGTGTATTCTTGTGGCGGTTCTATCGATAGATCACTGGTAGCGCTGCAAGACCGTTGGTCCGTTTTACTGCTTGTTCCGTGTTTTGAGTGACCATAAAGCGGAAATGGAAGACAAGGTAACTGACTGCGTTCGCTGGACATTCAAAGACTAGTAACAGCGGTGACGTCACTGCTCCATAGAGTACATCAATGTCAACAGCTGCTGTAGCAACCAACCAGTGGCGTCGTCCCCGTAACGTATCGTAATTACGGGGACAGGAAACAGGCATGAGTTGGAGGCCGGCATTTTCAAGGTCAAGACCAAGGCAAGTGGTCTTCGAAGCCAAGGTCATGGCCAAGGCTACAATTTGTTTGTCTTCGAGTTATCTTCGAAATCGAGGACATCATCGAGCACCCCATCCCTGGCAGGAAGTTGTTATTTGCCGACAACTAATAGCAAATTTCCGATGGAGGGAACGATGGCTGCTCCAAATTTTAATGTTATTCTTAAACTCCTCCCCCATCAAACGGAAAATGATCGACCACAACACTTGTATTTTTGTGAGAAAACTTTCTCCGACATGCTAACATTTAGGGGTAAATTATCCTCCCTGTTCCTTCCCCTGGTAGGCTGCTACGACAAGACCACAATTCTGTGGCTTGATTGACAATAAAACGAAGATAGAAGACATGGTGGCTGACTGGACAAGCGATTCAGCAGCGGTGACGTCATTGCTCTACATCAATGTCAGCAACAGCAGCAGCAGCAGCGGCTGCAGCAGCAATGGTAGTCATTGGTTGTCAGTGGGTTGCCGCCTGCTGACTCGGATCACAGATGTAACTAATACACGATAAAGTGTTTTTTTAAGTTTAACAACGCGCTTTATGAAAAAAAATATAAGAAGCAGACCGTACTAGTACTGCCGGTGTTTGCCTGTCTTTGCATTTTTGACGCGCTACAGCTATGCCAGCTGTATGCGTCTTTGGCACGGTCGCCGTTCGTCGTCGTCCGTCGTCTTTCTGGCTATAACGGATGTATTGTGGCTAAGCGGTGCGAGAGAAGGTCTAAATTGCTATTGATCATTAATGCCGTGTTAACACAAGGCGATCGTGGCGGCGATCGTCGCCGCGACTATCGCCGAGATCAGTTGTCTGTAGTGAATACACGAGGCGACTCTCGCGGCGACGATCGCCGCAATCGAACAAGCGATCGTTCAAGCAACCCGTTTGCAGATCGTCGCCGCTATGCAGATTATATCAATCAAAAATAAGCTTGATTTCTGGGGCCTAAAGGGCCATAATAATGTACGTTTTATTGCGTATGGCAACCAGTGGCTGGATTGGAATAAAAAGGAAAATTACCAAGTCGCGGGAGCTTCAAAACAGTACAACTTTCAAGCTAAAACTCACAGTACCGGATATAGGCCTATTTCCACTAATTAAACAAATTAGCATTGACATTATCATCGTCGGACTCCATTTCTAACGTAAACAGTGTGACGTCAACAATAGCCTAATAACACAGTACATATATCCCCGCCAAACGTTGCGCTGTGACTGGTGCTCATTTGCATAATCGCGACGACCGATCGTCTGTAGTGAATACACGAGGAGACGGTCGCGGCGATCGTCGCAACGATCGTCGCCAGAAAGAAAAAAAAGTCGCATATTGGTTTTCAAATGACATCAAAATAATTGACCTTTGATGACTTTGAAGGGTCATATAGAACTATGGTATGCCAATCAAGCGGTATTGTGACTAAATGGTTAGTCGTAGGAAGTAAGCGACGGTACCATCGGATAGGACGCTGGCAACTTTCTATAGGCTGTCATTAGTAACCATGTCTTCATCTGCAGCGGGTTGGCCGCAATTTTCAGTGGAAAGTTTCAAGCTATAAGTGGCTGTATCTCGGAAACGGTGAGAGATAGGATCAAGGTTACTATTGGTCGTTTGTTAGTGTAGCAGCCGAAAGGCTGGATTGCGACAATACAATGCAGTAGGGACAATGCAAATCACGCAAAATGTCACATAAAATGTCAGACAAAAATACAAATAAAATATAGTTAACGATGGTAAAATAAAACAAAAACCTTTATTAGTTACTAATAGGAAGTGGCATAAGCCTTTTCAAATAAGATATAAATTATCAATCTTGGATGACCTTGAAAGTCAGCACTGCAACAGGAACTGTATAGGCTCTAGCGCGTGTCTCCTAGCGACAGCTGGGCTTTCGTGTATATTTTTTATTGAGTAGGCCTATCGGAATCGCAGTTTTACTTTCGGTTAAATTGGTATCTGTAAATAAACTGTTTTCACGAACGTGGATGATGGATGCAGGCGGACAATGTGCATTGCACTTACAGCTTATAGAAACTTATCAATGCCTTATCCAACGGGACTCTATCGCCGACAGCCTAGAATGTACCGTTTAGCCACAATACAAAACGTTACAAACAACAGACAGACGACAGACGGACGACACAGCGAATCATAAGCGCGGCGACTGTCGGCTAAAAACGGACTGCAGCGGATCACAGTATTTTGGCTGTTGCACGACTGACGAGTGACGACAGTCCCTAGTAGGCCGCAATACGGGACATGACTTGCGTCTGTCCTCCGTCCGTCTGCCTGTCTGTCTTTTTGTCCCGTTTGTGAACGAAAAGGCAAGGAAAGAATAAATAGGCCCTTTTTGAAAAGCAGCGTTGGGACTGATTTTGTTCTAATTTGTTTCTGGAAAAAGTAGACTTTTACTAAATTTCAAAAAAAGTAAGCGCTGTGTAGACGGATACTGTGTTCATTGTGGGCAGTGGGTGTCCGAACACATATCTTCGCTGCTGGTTTATAGTCGCAACACGTACCTCAAACATCGATAAAACGTTACGTGCCAGCCGGCGCATCCGTCTAGGTTCTAACACTACTCCGTGTTCCAAACAGCAATCAAAGAGCGATCCTTCCGCCAGATAGTGCAAGCGACGCGTTAAAGTTACGGTTATTGATGACCCGTGACCGACCAAGGAACCTTTTATCTGCGATTTATCTGCACCGGCCCGTAAACGTCAGTCATGTGAATGACGTAGGTGTACGACAAAAAACCCTCTACGAGTCAACGTGAAATTAAACACTTCAGATCAGTATTAGCAACTTTTGTTAGCCCGCTTTCGCCACAAATTATGCTCTTGATACGGCGTATTAGTTGAAACTTTTTATGTTAGCGTATTTTGCTAAAACCTTTGTTTTGTTAGGCCTATCTTCCCGGGTGTCAAAGAGCCAGCAACTGACAGCACGTCGCAAATTTAGCACGTCACATCAGCAGAGATCAAAGGAAAGAACCAGTTAGCTTATCAGTAATCAACAGCTGCATTGCAAATCAGGTGGATCGCTGGAACATATTCTCGATTCAACTCAACACGTTGGCCAGGCTCACATTTGTGTCAAGTCTGATCATTCAGCAGTAACACATTACGACATAATTTTACCAGAGTCTCCTTTCAAAAAATGCAAGTTAGTACTGGTATTTACAAGCAAATTTAGTGGCCGGAATACAGCAAAAATTGTTCACAAGAATTCAACACGCAGTGAGGTATGGCCAAGAAAAAGGGGTTTTGTCGACGGGGGCTATACCAGCGCGCGCAGTGGTGATATAGTCCGCCTATATACGGAAGCAGGTTAAAATCAAAGGCGTCGGTCGCGATTATAGAGCTGGTGTTGGCCGCTAAAACGCCGCCGCGAACACTGAACAAAAGTGCACGCACCGAGGTAACAAGTAAACACGGTAATTCTGATTTTAGTGCCCGCGGTTCCTTGAAGACCGAAGATAAATCACATTGGGAAAGTCGAAGGCTCTAAAGCATGGTTTCCAACTGACGCAACGTACGAAATTACGCAAGGCCATTGCGTGCTTTTTGACGCGCCACAGCTATGTTCCTTGGCACGGTTGTCGTCTGTCCGTCTATCGTCTGTAACGGATGTATTGTAGCTAAACGGTGCAAGATAGGGTTTAGGTTGCTACTGGTCACCAATAGGAAATTGCATATTGGCTTTCAAATTACATGAAATTCATTGACCTTGGATGATCTTTAAGGGTCATAGCGCACTATGGTATGCCAATTGTGCGGTAGTGTTTGGGATAGGGGGTCTGCGATGGTACCGTCGGATAGGGCGCTAACAACTGTCAATAGTAACCAAATTTTCATCTGCAGCGGTTTGGCCGCAAGCTTTAATGGAAAGTTTCAAGCGGTTGTATCTCGGAAACAGTGGCCAAGGTTGCTGTTAATCACAAATAGGAAATCGTATGCGCCCTTTTAGATTACATGAAAAGTACTGACCTTGGATTACCTTGAAGGTCAGTACCGCAACAAGAACTGCATAGGCTGTAGCGGGTCTTCCTTAGCTACAGCTGGGTTTTCTTGATACAAGTGACGCAAGCGCGACGCAACAAACGCAACGGACGCAGCTCACACAAGTAAAGCAAGAGACAAAACGCATAGATAGAGGTTGCCTCTATTTCTGTGCTGCGTTGTTTGCGTTGTCCGGTACGATGCGTTTTTTTCCCTTTCGTTGCATTGCGTACGTTGCATGCGCGTTACGTTGGGTGGAAACTAGGCGTAACTTTTTTCAGCGCAGTCAGTGACTGAGTAGTTTCTTAACAGCACATTTGCACATAAAAAACCATTTTCGTGTCTTAACAACGTTAACAGTAACTGATTGGCCTACAAACATTAACTGAAAGAACACAAAAGCTATGATAATCATAAAACAAACCGAAAATAAAGAATTGACGCAAAATTAAAGTAATTAAGTATAGGCTTAGACTACGCTAAAACGACGATTAAAGAAATTACACTTGAGAATTACACTTGACTACAATAAATCCGAGTTTTTTTAGTAAAATCAGCAATTATGCGACTGTCAGCACTTTGAAATAATATATCTTTCAGAGAGGTTGGGCCTACCACAAGCTATTTTTCACGAATGTTGTCCGAATTCGGACATATCGCATCACCGTGGGTGGAAGTGCGCATTGTCCATGCGTAGGCGTAGGCCTAATATGAGTAGGTCGGTCTTCGCCTAATGCATAGAAATGCACACAGGAACAGGTTTCTAATCTAGCTGGTGTCTATCTCAGAGCTACGGAGAGTCACCTGCCATATGAGATTACGCAGTGTCACCTGTCTGCCACCAGACACAGGTAAATGTGACACACCTTAATCCCAGCCAGGTGGTCGATTTACCTGCCCCGAAAAAAAATAAAAGGCTGAGTTGTCCTGAATGGTTTGTCACTCGTACCGGGTACTGTCTATTTCTAGTACTGGGTCTGCAGTGGTACAACGAGACAACGGGTCGATAATTTTTCGAGGGCTTTCAAGCGTGATCAAACGCCAGTGTTAGCTTACACCATCGACACTGTCGACGACCGTAAAATAGGTGTATGTAAACGTAAACTACTATTTGGAATGCATCAGTTCGTTCAAAAATCACTCCTCTCACTCCAGTCAAAGGTTTAACTATAAATTACAGTCAAAGAACAGCGACAAGCCCAAAGTTTGCCGTTCATTGATGACGTCATGGCTAAGACGATCATGACGTAGTATAAGTTAAGTATCATACCGTTATCATTTAGCTTTTTGCATGACTGTTGCATTTTCTTCGACGTAATTATTGCACTTGTTACTTAGACCTATTTACCGTTTCATTGCTACATGTATCGCACACGTCCAGCTTTCTGAAGGAAAATTAAGATATACTGCATTTTAATATGGTCACTTTTGTTTGAACAAAGCACGTAAGTCTTGATCGTGTTTAGAGTTTTACACCTCGATGTTCTGTTGACTATAATAGACTATATGCTATAGTGCATTCGTGTTATTAGATGGACGTTAAAGCGATTGCGTTGTTAAATCTCCAATATCGTGTTTCCAACTTCTGCGTACAAGAATTTTGTTTCAGTTATCGACTCATAGGACGAAAGAGTATGCAAAAAGTAATTTAGAACGCAATGATCCAAGAACCAGTTACTAACTTTTGGCCGCATTGTGAACGCCTTACACGCTGCGTCGGGAAAAAAGTAACCCCCGTTATTAAACCTTGGCGCCGACGAATTTCGTCAACTTACTGCGTCGAACTTTCATGGAGTCAAAATCGTCCACTGACCAGTGGCGCCGCCGTCGATTTTTTTTACCGCACTGCCGCCGCCGCCGCCACAATAACTGATTTGGAAATGCTTATTTGTGCGAATATTTTAAAGATTTTTTTAAGTCTAAAAGTGACAGAAAAAAAACTGTATGTAATTTGAGTAATGTGACTTCAAGCACCGCGAAGACACACTAAGAAGCATACCGCTCCCTTTTCCGAGAAGCTTACAAGGTCGGAGGTTTGAAGTATTACTCTCGGTCCTAGAGATTTTTGAAATCAGCCGCCTTGCAATCGCCGTCGAAAAATTGCGACGCGTCGACAAGTCACTGGAATAATTTTGACGTCTGCTGATGCTTCAAGCCGTCAGCGTCGAGGTCTACATCTGTACATTTTCGTAACTCCGACGAACCACATCAAATCTTAACGTAACTCTACATCAACAATGCGACACCCAATTGCATGTTTTCGATTTTTGACCTCGAGGAATATCCTTGAATTCGTGGACAACTTTCGAATACCTTGTCCTTGGTGTTGTGTCACAGATGGCTGTTGAGTCGAATACAAACAAGAAGAATGCCAACAATAACAACGACGCCTTCGGAGGCTCCGGTTATTACGGGCCTCACGATCAAGACATCCAGCTGATGTCGTTTGATGCCCCAGAGTACGTTTACTACGGGCCCGCGGCCGGGGACTCCAGAATACCCGCAAACCTTTACCACGAACAGCAGAGACACGGCCGAAGAAGACCAGTGGACGAAAGGTAAATTCTTTTTTTCTCTTTTTCTTGTCCCTTGCTTAACAACCGTTGGGGCCAAATACAATCTTTTTTCCATGTCTTTCGATCTTGCGACAGTCTCACACACAGGGTCAACTCGGTCCACTCAGTGATGTTGTCTGTTCATTCCTTTGGAGGTTTTCCTCTTTGCCGTACATTACCAACTGAGCCTAGCAACACTTTCAAATTAGGTTATTAATTTAATCACCAAAATTACCGTCGTTAAAATGTGTTCAGAGCGACCGAAAAGCAATAAACTGAGCTAAACTGAAATAAACTAACCAAGTTTAGTTTTTTTTCGTTTCGTACCATTTTATTTCTGTTGCTTTGAACACGCCTTTAGTTTTAAAGCTGCTAAAAACTAGCGTTTAACAGAGCTGTATTTGCGAATTTTTACTGTGAGGGTCAGAATTTTGAGTTCGCTTGGATTTTGATTTTACTGTTGTATTTGCTGATTTAGGCTACTAATTAACTTATTATTGAATTCACCGATTTATTGATTTATAGATTCCGTTGTTAATCAGTTAGTGTATTAATTTCTTAATATACTGGTTAATTGATTAATTTAATTATTGATCGATTGATTGAATGAATGGCAGACGAAGGCACGGGTCTAGGAGATGGCGATCCGGCGGCAGACGTGACCGACAGCCGAGGAACTCAGGTCGACACGCCCCGGACAGACGATCAGCCGCTGCCGCCGATTGGGACGAACGATTTCTTCAACCGGTGACGCCAACTGCTGATGTTACTGAAAACTGATTATAGACTGAATCTCTCTGAAAAGTGGCAATCGGGAAACTTAACTCAGTAGCCTATCACTTTCCAGAGACAGAAAAACAAAACATCCTATCTGCCGTTGATAGCTGTTGTAGCCTATTTCTTAAAAGTAGAAAAACCTTCCACACAATGCATCTGTTTTTAGTGCTGTGTTAGAGGTTGTAAATAAATTACGTACGTATTTCTTTGCAATGTTGTAATGTTTGCTAATAAGACAGATATCTAACATATTGTATTTTAAGAACTTTGCAGTTTATTTTTTTGGCAGGAAAAGTATACACATACGATGTTTTGTCTTTGTTACGAAGCACTGTAACTGAGCAACTGAGTTAAGTTATTTGCAGCGGCGTCGTGGGTTAAAAAGTAGGAGAGGCAAATATTTCCAATTTTCCTACAAATAAAATCGTGGGTGATTATAATTTCAGATATGCCGTTATTTCAAAAAAAGTCTTTAGTCTCATATTTTGAATTTTTTGACGCAAATTTGCCGACAACGAAAAAAATTTCAACAATTTTTCGATAGCCCAAATTTACGGTAGGCAATTGCCGATTTTCATTAGTCCGCCCGAAAACGATAGTTTTCGGAAGGACTTATGTTTTACGCATGATGTTTTTTCTTTCCTCGCGAGATCTCCGAGATGCGTGGGCCGACCGGCGCGAAATTTTGCACGATGGTCAGTACTAGGCCGAATT
>Ga0209454_1001431_pt1 | contig 14901 bp, 6 predicted proteins | sample WorMetHERISLAND1_2_FD_187400 | JGI IMG/M metagenome (GOLD analysis project Ga0209454, IMG submission 187400) | Marine gutless worms symbiont microbial communities from Max Planck institute for Marine Microbiology, Germany - Olavius geniculatus... | ecosystem: Host-associated > Annelida >...
GTCATATTTTGTTAAAATATTTTGCATTGATATACCTTTCAACTGCAACTGGTAAAAATTTAAGTAAATTGATCATCATTTGAGTAAATTATGAAAGAAAGAAAAAGGGGTTGCTATTATGAAACACCGTGTAGCCTATATTTGAGAGTTGATTGCATCGATGCATCGTGACGTCACAAAAATCAATGCTTCAACATGGACGTCATGAATATTAATGTGCATCGATGAAGATCGAGCGGACAGGGAGCGTATTTGGCAAAGTAGCGTAATGACCATTTGGATTATGATGGGATCATTAATAATCACCTAATTGCAATTTTTGGCAAAACATATTGGTGAACATTTTTGAAAATAAGTCACTATTTGATGCAGTTAGGGCGTTGGAACTTAATTTTTATTAAAGGGCCGCTAGGTACGTTGCATGTCTTTTTTAAATTTCCGGTCGCTATTATTGTTTGCATCAAACTAGTCACGTAAGAAGTGTACCTGCTAAGTGGGAGGTAAATCCGTCAAACCGTGTAAATAAGCTACACATTCGTGACAGACGACAGGTAAGCAGACGATAGACCACGTTAGGGAGAAATGTTCAGCTATAGGCTTAGGCGAAATTGCTTGCGCTAAAGCAGTGTCTCGTAAAACACCAAGCGTTGCGGGTGCTTTCAATTGTGAAGTTTATAAATTGTATTAAACTGCCTATCACGCCGTATTCTCACTCGAGCTATTAGGATCTTAACACGAATGTTAATATTCGAATAAAAGCTACTATTCTGCTGAATAAGAATACAAATACATTATTTGGTAGCACAGCTTTAAATAAAAAAGATCCATTGGATGTTTTTGGAACATTGATCGGTCATCATATCGAAGGTAAAACGATTACTGATCCGCCACGACTTGTACTCACATATCGTTAGTACTGTAGTTTTATATCTTAGGACCGATACTGCAGTTTTGGATGTACAATACATGTCAGTAAGTAGCTTAACTTTTACGTCTAAAAAATTTAAAAGTGCCATAAGAATGGAATAAATCAAACAGTGTATTTAGAACATGTGTTTTGCAACAAACTTTGAAAACGTGTTTAGTGATCTTATGAAACTGAGAAACAGCGTTGCAATTCAAACATATGAAATTATGCAAAAAAATCTTCGCGCGTATTTTTACACACCGACGGTATGCAAAAACACACATGTATTTGCCGCTCAAACATTGTCAGATTCAATGTTGAAAGCTTTTGCATGTGGGCAGCTGTAAGCGCAGTCATATCATATTGCTCGGTTGCTTCTGACGCACTACCGCTTTATTGTATTGTTATTTGAACCTGTGTTGGCGAATTAAATGATGATCATGATGATCATAAAAAAGCACTAAATTAATCGCAGTTCTGTGGCAAAGTTCTGCGACATGTGTAACGAGATAACTTTAACACCGTGACTGTGAACTGGATATAGTTTCAAATAAACTTTCAGTCCGGATAACGGCACATTTTCGTCTTTATCCATGTTGTATTGTTTTCGTGATTGACTGTTAACTTTCGCTCAATCAATGCTCGTGTTGTTATTGTACGGTACAATGTAAAATATGATAATAGTGTTAAGCTATTATGCGAAATATGTTGTTAGCTCACAGTAAAGTTAACTTTAGTTGATACAAACTCGTTTAGACCGGTGCGTTAAGCTGTGCTCACACGTGAAATGAAACAATTTTAGACAGCTTTGTCTTAGTTTTGGTTTTGTTTCTGTTTTTGCTTCACTTTGCATAGGATATAGAAATAAAACAGAAATCATTGTTTTGTTTATATTTTATGTGTGTTAAACACGTAAAATATAGGACAAAAACAAAAAAAAAACTTTTTCTCTTTTTTATATTAAATTTGCTTTTACGTGCGCGTACCGCCTTAGAATCTTAGCTACTGACGCGATAGAAAATGTTAAGTGAATACAGCTTCAAATATGCCTAAGATTACTTTTTGACGCTTGCAAACGTGGTAATGCTATGCAGCAATTTTATGCAGCAAATTTCCTCGTTTCTGCCAAAGGCCAATGCTTAATTTGCAGCGTAGATCAAAATGTGATAGCTTTGGCAGTCGTAAACCGATTTGATGATTTTCTTTCCCTGCCGCATTTTGAGATCAGCTGAGAAAAAAACGTAATACTTGTAGGCTCACGGGGTATATTAGCTTAAGTAGACAGATGATCAGCTGTGTACGCAAAAATGTATTAAAACCCGACGTCTTTTGGAAATGTTTACTGCAGTTTCAAGCAATTTTATTTATTTTGAAATTAATAGCATTGCCAAAAAATTAGTGTGACTTGGAGGCTGACGCAATATCGCAAAAATAAACTCGCAAAATTTCTGACGTATGGTGTCAATAAATGACACTGTAGTGTATAGGGTTTAATTACTTGGCTATTTTTTTTTGATATTTTTATTTCGCAAGGTAGTGTAGCGACGCGTATCGGCTGTGGAGGGATTTCTAACGATTACTTTATTGCATCTTTGTCTGAGAGTGTGCTAGTAGCCTAATATAATTTTGAAAATCTGTTAATATCTGTTATGACAAAACTGGTGATGTATATCTTTGCTTTTTTGACTCGTGGCGCTATGAGTAAAAGAACCATAAAAGACTTTCATTTTCATGTGGTTTTTGATATTAAGTAGACTGCGATGGGCAAAATGATTGTGTAAAATCAGTTTATGTATTATCAGACCATGTGATGATTAAGCCTGCTATTTGGTGACATAACGTACTATTTTTGTTATCGGCGTATTTGTTATATTGTGAAATAATTTCGCTGAGGTTTTATCATATCCGGTGAGAGGTTGTCACGTACGCATTTTACACTATGTCATGCAGACGGCGAATATAAAATTATATTTACTTAAGAACGTATTTCGTGTGCCTATATATCACTGCTAACTTATAGAACATTTTCAAATAAGCGTGATTTTCTTATATGTGTTCAATATCACATTTAACAACCTGGCCTACGTGAAACCTGCACAGGCTACGTTTCGTCAGGTTCTACAGTGTACGATTATGCGAGTGTAACGACGCATAATACACTGTAGAACGTGATGAAACCGAACTTATTATCATGGCTGTCATCGACGGCGTGTTTTGCCTGTTAAAAACAGACTCGAGACGCGTTTCAGCCGTCACATTTGACTGGAGTGAGATTATCGGCAGTCATGCGAGTCAGTCTTGTGAGAGATAGGGAACTATTATGTAGGCTAGATTATGAAATAATCCGAGGTCAACAACATTACATGTAGGTTTGTGCATTCGGTGAAGTGTAGAAGATAATCATGGACATTGACGAGCGGCCTACAATGGAGCAGGACGGGAAAAATCTCGACAGTAATAAACAAGGTTCCGAGTTACAGCGACGTTTCTGTTATGACGTTTGCTGTGCGTGCTGAAAGCTAGACGACATTGTCACTGAATGTCACGATAACGGCCTGCCATCTGGCGAACCACGAAATCTAATAGCGGCCTACTATAATAATGTGTAACTGTGGTCGAAGCGTCGCAAAAACTTTCGCCAAAACTGCTGAGCGTCCACTTAGTTTAATACATTATCAACCATAAATAAAATTCAAAGCAAAATAATACATAATATGAAATTTTTATCACACAATAGCAGAAAATAAACAGATTAAATAAACATTAATATAAATTCATTTTAATTTTTGGTTCAATTAACGTCGGACTGCTAAGCTACAATATTTTGTCGAATATTGGAGTAGGCCCACAGGGTGGACGAAAAAGTAAGCCTTTAATTTCTGCCTATGTTTTCGCCAAATAGAGACCGATTTTTAAAGTTTTTTTATTGGTACATTTTGTCACGACCCTTTAACTGTGTCTCTACACCATATTGTAAAATGTAGGCCTAAACTGTCAAAAATTACCATAATCAAAATTAATGTATGCAAATACTTATATTTTAAAATGGTTTTTACTAGTTTTTATTTAAACCAAACAACGTTTAATTTTCGATAGACTTCGAAATAGTCGTTCAATCTAGAAAGCCGAAATTTAAACTGCTAAAATCTACGTTTAATGCTGAAAATTTCATACGCAGGTTTTTGGTCTATCTCTAGTTATTTGGGCGCAATTCACTGTTAAGATCTGCGCCACAGCCAAAAAGTGCAAAAATACAGTTTAAACTTTTTTATTTTTATTTTCTAGTCGTTCAAGATCTCCGATGTTGGTACCTGCGGAAAGATCTTACGATATTGTAAACTTTTTTTACGTGGACTATGCGGATTACTAAAACTACCAACAAAAATTTGTATCGTCCCCGTGCGGGGGAGAGGCTACCACCCACCCGCTGTCTTGATTGTCTGGTGTCCGTGTTGGCGTGTGGTGAATAAATACAATTCGGCGAGAGATAATCTGGCGTGGACATTGCCCGCCGCGACGGAAAGCCAGCCGCTTATCTCAGCGAGGACAAGTAAATCACTGTCAGGCGGCGCGCTAGCAGTGTTCTTTGCGACGACGAGCAAAACGTCTTATTCACGGCACACCATACACGGTTTGTTCAAATGAAAAGACACTTTTTCTTTTTTTCCATAAATTGATACGGACTTTGTAACGGTGATGTCATGAAATGTGTTGTGACATGTACGTGTTTTGTGAGAAAATAAAAACTGTTCGATGAAGTTATAAACATATAAAGCAGTAAATTACTTTTATGGACGGTCTGCTGAAAATTGTTTGTTAATATGCACTCTGGGTGGAACGGTTTCAAATAAGTTGACAAATTATTACGAGTTTTTTCTGCAATTGGTCTCATAATGCAACGCTATAAGATTATAGTTATTAATTCAAGTCCGCATTTAAACAAAAGTTGACACAAAAATAGTGCATAATTTTGTGTTAAACATATACAAAGTGGGGCCAAAAGTAACCTCTTGAAGTTTTTTGCTGTTTTCTTAGCAACCGTTTAGAATTTTAACCCGAAATTTTACAGTTTTATTTACTAAAACTTTCCACATTTAACTGCCAAATAAAATTTAATTTTGTTGAAAAACGACGAAGTTATAGACTTTAACATGACCGACTTCCGATTTTTCAGCATTAAAAATGTTCAAGCTGAAAATGCTATTTAATTTTCATAAACCGGTTACCACGTTACTGCCGACGACGTAACAATAACGTTTTGATAAACGGTAATTTATTTTGCTTATAAATTACCACTAAATTATCGTTCCTTTAAAGCAATCGCCGGCTGCCCACGGGATTCATCTTCCAGCAGGACGGCGCGTCAGCACACAGCACGCAACGCCGCACAGCGCACAGAACTGGCTACGTGCCAGCTGTCCAGATATCATCACAAAAGACCAATGGCCTCCAAATTCGCCGAATGAACTATCACGTGTAGAGTGCAATGTTGAGGTTTGCCGCAGACTTAAAACAAAGCCGAAAACAAGCTCCGAACTCAAGGAAGCGTTTCAGGTTATCTGGGGCAACCTGCCACAGGGACCGATCGACAAGGCTGTGAAAGATTTCTCAAATAAGGCGACTGGAGGCTGGTGTTGTAGCTTGGAGCTGGCAGTGGACATTTCAAACTTTCACAGTGACAATGGAATTCTGGCATTTGATCATTATTAAACTGTGTTGTTTCAACGATGTTATTAAATTGGTGTTGTAACCGGAGTATTTTTAATGCTAAAAAATCGGTAGGCGGTCATGTTAAAAGTCTATAGCTTCGTCGTTTTTCAACAAAATTGCATTTTTTGCTTAATCGATCAACAGATTTTGTATTTAGATTTACCTACTTATATTGCACGCTGCTAAAATTTGACGAGTATGAAAACCTGCATCCCAAAACAATGAGAGTTTAGTCAACAGGTCAAGTAAAAAGAAAGTCGCTTTTTTATTCCGTGCTTATAACAAACGTATCCTTATTTTTCCATATAACGCGTTTTTATAACACTTATTTTTCATAACAGGCATCAGTGCGTCGCGATAAACCGGAGATTACTTCTGGAAATAACACGGCGATGAATGACTGAATAGATGGATGAAAGAGCGACGCTGGCGCGTGAAGAAATCAATAGATAGAAGAACAAGGAAGAGAAGACGACGCGACGCGACGCGGCGCTAGTCCGTCACTCCAAGTCTTCGCACGTACACGACGTGTTTTCTTCGCACTTTCTGTCACTGAGCCCAACGGATCACCGTTAGCAGATCCACAGCAATCGGAAAAGCATCCTCATCATCATTATTTTATTGACATAAAATAATGAAAACACAAAGTACAGTTAGCCAGAGGGGAACAAACAAAAACAAATACACAAATTCAATAAAAAAAACGAGAATAAGCAATGCATAAAACAAAAATGTTAATAGTAGTCATCTATGTCAAGTCAAAATTATGTAACTAAAATGATAATAAATCATTAGAAAAAGATGATGTTAAATGAAGCGCATCTAAAGTATTTTACACAATCTGAGTTAAAACTTATTTATCCTTGAATTTTATTGGCATGGCAACCGGGGGCGGTCGTGGTAAAATTTTACCAACACCATTCACTAAACGCTGACACGATGGAAGCAAGTGCCTTTATAGCGGGGTCCAGCAGCAGAGCTTTTACCCCTTGGTTGGAGGGGTAGTAAGGGAGGGGCGAACCATACATGCTTTCGGTTTCAGGGGCTTCGTCTGCTGACTTTCTGACCAGGGGCTGTGCCCTAGACCCGCTGGGGGCTTCGCCCCCCAACCGTATAGGCCTATGGGCTCCCCCTCCGCACGCTCGCCATCGAATTTCCCCATCTTTTTGTCAGATCTTAGCTACGCCACTGCACATAATGATGTAAGTGGACATCTGCGAATCGATATGAGGGAATGGGAGACCTAGCAGCAAACTGACATTTCGAGGCTCCTCAGACCTCGGCTGAGTAGCTGAAATGCTGCGGCCAATTGCGCTTGGACGATCAGCCGCTGGCAGCAGCGCCGACTAGCGAGTGAGCGGCAAATGTCGCAGCAAACATGACTTCATTTCCTATCCTCGCGGGCACTATTACGTCAGCATCGACCAACACCATGGCAGCGAACGAAGGATAGGCGCCCACTTCCAGCCATCACTATGAGGGCCATCTTCTTTCTACTCCATTTTTTTCTTTTCTTTTTTTCCTTTCCTATCTCCCGTTCTGTTCTTTAAATCCAGCCAGGGGGCCGGTCTGCGGATTGTTGTAAGATTTTCCAGCTCAGTAAAGACACCATTTAGTGCATCAGTGTTGCAAATGACAAAAGTACTCAATGCAGTTTTCGTGCCTGCCGCACCGCCGAGCGATTTCGGGTACCCTACATTTTCAGGCTGAAGCTGTGCACTTTTTGTCATGCACTTACTTTTATAATTCCGCATTTTTGACTCGCTAAAGCTATACTTTAGGCGTCTTTGGCACGGTTGTCGTCCGTCCGTTTGTCGTTATCGTCTGTCACGGGTGTATTGTGGCTAAACGGTGCGAGATAAGGCCTAAGTTACTATTGATCACTAATAAGAAGTCGCATATTGGCTTTCAAATGACATAAAAATCACTGACCTTGAATGACCTTAAAGTTTCATAACGCACTATGGTATGCCAATCGCGCAGTGTTGTGGCTAAACGGTAAGTCGTAGAAGGCTGACAATGGTACCATCGGATGGAACTCTAGCGACTTCCCATAGGCTAACAATAGTAGCAATATCTCCATCTGCAGCGGTTTGGCCGCAATTTTTAATGGAAAGTTTTAAGCTATAAGTGGCCATATCTCGGAAGCGGTGAGAAATAGGACCAAGGTTGTTATTAAATACTAATAGAAAGTGGTAGCCCTTTCCTATGAGATAGAATTCATCGACCTTAGGCGACCTTGAATGTTAGTACTACAATAGAAACTGTATAATCCAAGGCTGTAACGCGTCTACCCTAGCGACAACTGGGTTTTTTTGTTATTGTCCCGTTTTTATATGGATAAAATGGCGGGTTACTTGTATTAAAGTTAAACCGGACGTCGAGAAGCGAAAAATGCCTCATTCTATCTTTGCAGAAAAAAATCTTCAAAATCAAACGTCTGCTGTTGGGTGCTTTCCCCATTAGCAATGGCGTTGTGGCAAAAAAGCAAGAGCAATTGCCCCGCCCCCTAAATTTCAGCCTGTCGATAACTTTTCTTTAAAATGCAAAATCTGAAGCTAAAGATCTCTTCTTTGAAGAATTTAGAGAGAAAATTGGACTTTTGACTACCAGCAATTTCCTCTGTCTGGAATTAGTTGCTGTTTATTGAAAAATTGCAACTTCTTGTCCCCTCAACTTTCTTAACCCACGACGCACGCCGCACTCCACAATCGTTCAGCCGTGGAAGAAGAAATCGCCAGTGGCCCCATGGACTCGGCGCCTATAATACGAGGCATTGCCGCTACTGTTGATGTGTTGTTCATGCCGCGGCTACATGCAGGCTGCTCTCTCTCTCGATAGCTTCGCGCGCTCCGGCGCTCTATCAGTCTGTATCGATACTTCGTCTGTCTGCTCTGCACGTTGTCAGTGGACGCGCGTACATGCACAGCGACAGAACTGAATTGAAACTGCCCGTTCGGTCACGACCAACACTTTTGTATAATACCAGGCACGTCGATAGACTGAATTGACACTATTTCACTTCTGTCGCGCTGTACACGCTTGTAGTGTATTGCTGCTATACTATCACATCCGTCATCAGCAGTAAAGCTCGCCTCACAAGCTGCACAATACAAACGACGCGGTGAGTTTAGTTTATTTTTGGAACAAACTTACTTTTTTGCTTAGCACGATGGCTTAGCACGATGTGCCGTCAGAGTTTAAAGGTAAACGGGTAAAGGCAAGGTTGATAGGGCCGCTTCCGAGGAAGTGGTTCTTCACCTAATTAAAACAAAGTGCTTACCTGCGTTGCTGTACGGACTCGAAGTCTGCTCCCTAACAAAAGCTGACCAGCGTTCACTTGACTTTGCAGTCATACGTTTTTAATGAAACTATTCTGCACTTCGAACATGGCAATACTTAGTGCATGTTTAAGTTACTTTGACTTTAGACTTCCAAGTGAGTTGTTGCTCAAAAGGTACGAAAAATACTTAGTAAAAAGGGTTTGTCATAGTTATTGCTGTCGATGCGAGTCGCTGTCGGTGGGCCTATTATGTTGTGTGTGAAAGTACGAACTATTCAGCTATATATAAACTGTATCAACTATAATTAGTTAAGTTTTTCTGTTATTTTGTATTTGTTTGCTACCTCTCATGGCGAATAAAGATGTATAAAGGTTCGATGCTTGCTATAGTGCTGCTTACACGAGTCAGACTTGTGACCAAAAGCGGTTTACAATCTCGGAAGTGGCAGCCCCGATTGGCATGAGCTAATGATACCGCAGCGCACTATGCGGCCATCCATTGCCCTCGTCATCGAACAATTGGACCAGCGGAGTAGCCAGGAGACATACCATTGTCCCAATCAGCCACATTCACATACGGTCCGTAGCCCCTAAGCTACTACTCATTTCCCATCCTACTGAGAGAAGGAGGCTGAGTTAACCTGATTATGCAGCAGTTTAACAGTTATTCTTCTACAATCGCGCTTTTACTGTTAACTCACACTTCTGCCTGGAGTGGCATAAGAGGTCTATAAATTCACGAATACAGCAAAATAAACCAACAGCCCCAAAACGTTGTTGCTGCATGTTTCGATCGGTGATTCATATCGTTTTTACACAGCTGTATGAAACAGAGATAGCTATATGCAATAAGAGACCTTCGAAAATTTCACTTAGCATAAAATTTTGTTGTTGTTTGCATTGAGCTTTATCCTGACTAGCGAGTGGAGAAGTGTAGTGATTAAACTTTATAACGGTGCCTTCTGTGCTGCACTACTGTCAGGTCGGGCAAGTTTATTTACAACAAAAAGTACTCGCATTGCTCTGCTAAGTTCACCTTGAGCCACAAAAACGTGCCACCAAAATTACGTTTGTATCTTGACCGCGTTCAAGCGTGTGCAATAACGCAACAAAGTCCGTATCATTTTTTTTATTTTTAGGGTAAAACATGTTTACAAACGTTTGGGACGCAATTAAGCTAGTTTATAAAATAATGTACGTAAAATTAATAAAGCAAACAAAGTTTCTAGATAGCGTTCAAAATTGTTTTATTTGGTTTTTACGTGTAACCGCGACTGAAGCTGAAAGTTACTCAAGCTGAAAATCTCCGCTTTGGACCTGTTGTCTGTTGTAATTCATACAGGTGGAGTATCTGACATTTGTGCATCGAAAAAAAGAGATACATAACATTATGTTGCTTTCCGCAAATCTGTTTGCATCGTTTCCTTCTCAACTGCTGCTCGGGGCGATACTATTGCTGGCGGGTGAGACAGGAGGAGGACGCTATGGTTTGTGTCGTATCTACAGCTACAACGTACAGTTTCAGCCATCGGGACGTCACCACCACACAGCCGATGATAAAAGATATTTCTTCGCCTGCTGCGCCGACGCTGGGAATGAGTTCAGTTGTCACGACCAGACACTGCAAAATCTCCGGCGGCACGAAGGTCGGTCGGTTATTTTTAAAAACTATTTTTCGTTTTTTTCTATCATATTTGCGGTAAATGAAGTTGGTGGCATGGCGTAGGGGTAACGCGTTTCATTCTCTGGAATTGGCTTTCGTTAAGAGCTATAACACCACATTTTTTAACCACCACCTTTTAACCTTTTTAACCGTCTTTTGAACGAAGGTGTCCAACAGTAAGTTCCTGGCTGTTGAGTGCTCATTTACTCCCTCCACAAAACCCAAGCGAAACGACGAAAAAGGTTGCGTTTTTGAGTGGAGACGGTCGATTTTTTTAAAATAAATTACTTAACAGATTCTGAATAAATTTTGATTAAATTTTGTGGTGGGTTCCAAGTAGAAAGAGATTAAATTTAGACGGCGATCCGAATTTTGAGAGACAAGAAAAGGAATGACGATGTCCGTCGCATCCTCGGAGTAGCGTGCATCACGGACAAAGTACGGGAGGCTAGGTTGAGATGGTTTGGGCATGTACAACGCCGAGAAGAGGAAAATTGTGTCAAGAGAATCTTGGAGGCAGACGTACGTAGACAGTGGAGTAGGGGAAGACAGAGAAAAAGGTGGATCAACGTCGTGAAGTGAGTCAACTTAATGGACGTGGAGAATAGTGCCGAGTGGAGACGGAGAACTCGTGTGGCTGACCCCTCACCCGAGGGATCTAAACCAGCCTGAAGGAGAAAGAAAGAGAGATCGCATTGGATAAAGAAGGATATATCGCTGGTTGTGATTTCCTCAGGTAGTTCAGAAACAAACGTTGGGTGAGGTGAAAAACTGAATTATCATTTGATGGCAAGTTGTGTCAGGAATATTCTTACCAAAAATTGTAAAAATCTGGTAATTGGTTTTAAAGTTACAATCAAAAATGTCGGGGATGTTTTTTGAGACACAGTGTAGTTTCAGAAGTCTATTTGATTGCCTTTTATTCCTTCCCCGGCATCAATTGTAGCAGCTGTTGTACGTGTAGAGTTCTGTCGCGGAGAGCTGTTGAGTCGCGATGGGATAGTTAGTCATTGGACGCAGGATGAGACAGACTTGTTCACCGGCGGAGATCTGCTGTACTGCGGCGGCTGTTGCGGTCAGCACATTGCTACCAACATCTGCAACGAGCAGCAGCGAGCACGTGATGATAAACCACTACAGGTACCAGGTAATACAATCAACCTACCTGGCAGCGGCTGTGACGCCTGGATCGACTGCTTCGTTCGCCAGTGCAAGGTTTTATAGCGTCTTTTATGCACTTTTCTGCTTTTTACACATTGTCATTTTAGACGTCACAGCGATGAGTCATTGTCACGACTTTCGACCGTTGAATTTCTACCTTTGGTTATCTATTTTTAGTCTATTCAAACGTTGTTGGACACAGTAAACCAGACAGTGGACTGAACCTCAGAAAATACTCGTCAACGACAAAATAATAAGCCTAGTAATGTGCAACGGGCACCAATCGTATAAAGAAATATGTGAAAATGGTAATAGACATTAATGAAAACACGTTATGACTAGACGGAGTATTTATTATCAGATTGCACCGTTGTTAAATGTGTAGAAAATTACGGCAGATGTACTCGCAAATCAACCGCTGAAGTGCTCAGTGCCGCCGCCGCCATATCCCAAAGTCAGTCGCTCAATTTAGTTCTCACTTAATTATGACTGTCTTAAGACTGTCTCTTCTGTTGTATTACTTGGACCTAAACATTAATCATTAGGACTAAGTAATACAGCAGAAGAGACAGTCTTACTTGAGCGTGGTTGCTTTAAATTTAAGTAAGCAGAATAGTTATAAGTGTATCGTGAGCCACAAAAAAGTCACTCATAAATGACTTCGTCCATAACTTCACCGAATGTTCACCGATTTTTGTAGACATTCTATCGCTTTTACAGTCAACAAGAAGTGTACAGCAAAACGATTAGGTCTACTGGTGATCGCAGCTAAATTTGTGCTAATCGGTCAATGTTTGGTGAACATAATGTTTAGGTCTCCTATTATCCTTTTATGACTTTGGCCTACGACGTAAATTGCCGTTAATGATTTTTAGTCACTTATTTTTTGTGCGAGCCTGATATTTTATTTTACTGTTTAGCGACGAATAACTAGTTGATTCGCGCTGCAGCACAGTAAAACACTATATTCTGTGACAACATATACCGCGATGTACGGCTTGCTGTTAGTAACAGTCTTCAGCAATTGCTTGTACATCTGCTTCACCGCGAAGTGACCGAGTTATTTAATCAACCTGTCAATCATTCGAAACAAATTAATCATACAGCTGCCTCTGCACAAACTACTGCAATGCCAACTCATACGAGCGTCTAGAATATTCAGTTGACCGTTCGCAATGTCAGATTGTTCTGCTGCTGGATTTTTTAGTTGTGAAAAATGTAATAGTCAAAAACTGGTGGCGATGGGTCGACGACAGAAAAACTGACTTATGCCTACAGCGTTATCACTTGTCGGGCGTATAAAAAATTCTGTGCTTCTGGTTGCTCCGTGTCTCTAAAATTTCTGTTGGACACTAAAAAATATTGGTTGCGTAATACTACACGGAATGTCATAAAATAAACAAGAAATATTTTAGATTGTAACCAATCTAATGTACTCCTCGCGAGCATTATTTTATCCTGTATTCTTTTAACTGCTTTTTAGTTCTTTTCTGTTCACACCGCAAATGACGTCATCGGTCACGTGACCATTCGACTCCCGGGGATCGACTTTCTATTGGTGGTCCATAGTGACTATACGTCTATCTAGCACCGTTATGGAGATAGGGCCGTTTGAAGTTCTTTCAGAAAGGATCTTCCAGAAACAGAGGTCGGTCGTCGGTCGGTCGGTCCTCAATATTACACTGATCTTAGAAACGTAGCGCGCGAGGAGTAAAAAATTAACGATTTTTGCCGTTTCTATTTTTCACGCCAGACTACAACTGAAAAACAAAAAATTTTAGGCCTTAGCAATGTTGTTGCTGTTACTGAGGCTGTTGTCTACAAGCAAACTGATCAGACAGACGGACAGATTGAAAAGAATGTAATTTCCCTCTTTCTCCTCTTTTCTCTCGCCCTCTCCCTATCTCTTTTGGTGGAAGTAAATTTTTCAACGTCAAAAACAGGACAGAGTGAGACGGCGTATTTTGTTTTCGAACTATAGTCGAGAACTAGGCTCCAAGTTTGCACGTTTTGTGGTGCTCGTATATATTCCACATCTACGTGTCATACGTGCATACAGGCCTATGCAACACATATGTAATAAACTTGTGAATAATAACATTAAAACATGTTTTAGTATTTAAATAAAAACATGAAACTGAACAAAAACCTGAGCGTTCCACTGCGAGTCTACGAAAACGCGCAATGAGTCAAGAATTTACAATCGGAGTCGCTGTCTGTGATAGATTCAAAACACTGACATACTGAAGTACTAAAATGATGATAAACATTGACCAAAAAGCCTGAAAGCAATTGCCCGTGATAACTGCAGCATATTTTACATCTTTGTATTGCACGTTTATAGGAACGAAGCCAAACATGCGACAACAAAACACCTAAGACATGTTTTATACATTTATAAAAACACCAAAACATTATTAACACCTGTGATAGCACAGTACGAACTGGTTGGCTGGTGATGTATCATTTGACAGCATTTCATACAGCAGCGTCGTGCACTGCCATTCAACCTAACGGCTATACTGGGCGCCCAGCTGACCAGGTCAACTGGACATAAGTCAACCACAACTGACCAGTTTAATGGACATCATACGCAGCAGACTCAGGACTGTGACAGACTAGCGTGTTATCAGCTCGACCCAGCAACACGTTGTTCTACCGCCTGTTGTCAGCACACCGCCTGCTGTCCGCCGAAGGTAATGGTACACGCAGTCGTGAACATTTATGTAGCAACCAATCTTTCATTTCTGTTCAGCTTATACGTCATGTACATGTAGTTATTATGCGGCTGATTTATAGCCATAGGCCGTGCGTTATGCATCTGCTCGCTAGTCTCTCCGTCCATCTGTCCCGTATGGTGTCTCACCTCGAAAGCAGAATGCCTAGGAAGCCAACATCGATGTTAAAACGTTAATTTACTAATAATAGGTGTGCTGATTTTTACTTTAAAATATCAAATGTCAAAGTTACCCGACGTCAAAAAAACACAAGAAATTGTCATCCATCTGGCGTATATGTTTACTAAAAGGCGTAATGTGACGAGCTACACGCTGTTTCATAAAAAGGACCCCTTTTTCTTTCTTTCATAATTCACTCAAATAATGATCAGTTTACATGAAATTTTTATCAGTTGTAGCCGAAAAAATACTACTTCAAAATATTTTAACAAAATATAGC
>Ga0209454_1001432_pt1 | contig 14901 bp, 5 predicted proteins | sample WorMetHERISLAND1_2_FD_187400 | JGI IMG/M metagenome (GOLD analysis project Ga0209454, IMG submission 187400) | Marine gutless worms symbiont microbial communities from Max Planck institute for Marine Microbiology, Germany - Olavius geniculatus... | ecosystem: Host-associated > Annelida >...
AGATAATCGGGAACCGGAAGTGACTGGTGCCCCGTCAGCAGATGCACGGAGCGTAGAAGCAGTAGTAGAAGCAGTAGCAGGGGCGAGGGGACCGGCGAACTTTACACATACAAAACGAACTCGATTTATCACTGTAGCTGCCCATGCTTCTCGCAAAATTTACATCATGCGAACGCGGTTCTTTCGTCACCAAGGTCCTCAGCGCAGCTGAGGCAGATAGCGAAAACAGGCATCAAACTCCCACCATAGTCTACCTTCGTGCTAAGTTCCAACTTCAGGTCACCATCATCACCGTCTCTGTTGTAGGCCTATTTCATGGGGGCACGTTTTGACGAAATAAAGCGTCCAACAAGCCTAGCTATATACTGCTCAATGGTACATCATACAGCCTATTTGCGCTAAGGATAAGTTGGCTAAGTCTACGTTACCCGCGGCCTAATTACAGTCGTCAGTGGCATCTTGAAGCAGACACAATACGATACAATAATGCATATTGCGCGCTAAACACTGACAAGTATAACTAAATCTATGGCACGAAACAGAAACATAACGAAAGTAAAGATTAAAAACGACGACGCATATTTTTCAGTTCCTGATGGGTCTATAGGACATTGTTCGAGGTGGAAATGACAGTTTGCATGAATCGAAGATTCCTAAGTCCATCACGTCAGTTCGTCAAGCATCTTCGCTGTCTGTTATACCCCGTTTACACGATGAAGCAAACATTACGTTTGCTTCATGTTTGCTTCATCGTGTAAACGGGGTATTAGGCGAACGTGCAATGTCAGCGCTGCGGTTGACACGGCTGAGCTGAAACGATCACGGCCAAGTTTATAAACATCTTTGACTGCGAGGTTACTGAATGACGTCATTGGCTGCAGGTGCGAGCGTATTGCCGGCGGTTGTTGGTCGTATAAAGTCGACAACAGCGTCACTGTCGCTGTCCAGTTCGGCGTCATAGTCAGCAGATTGTCGCTTCGTCTCTCCACTTCTTCTCAGCAGCCGGACCTCGTCGTAACCGTCACCGTCGGTGCTGATATCAACGGCGCGGCTACAGCGCGTCTGACAGGCCGCCACCACGGCACCGATGCAGACCATGATGACGAACACGGCCGCCATGTGCCAGGCGAATATCATCGTCGCCACCATCATCTGTCTGTGGTCGTCCTCGTCCCACGGCACGGCGCCCGGCATCGGGTTGTACAGGACGAAGCCTGCCTGCCAGAACCACGTGCCCTGCAGGAAGACGATGTACGCCCTACAGAGTGCGACGGCGATGCTGTTCCGGTAGCGCATCTCCAGCGCCACGACGACGACGTTGGCGTAGACGACGTACAAGAGCAGCGTGTGCAGCAGAATGTCGAGCTCGGTGCGACCGTGCAGGTGAAACTTGAACAGAACCGCTTCGACGACGAACGCCAGACATCCAGCCAGGTACTCGATGCCCTCGGGCAGAGGCGCGCGGTGATGGACCAGTATGTCCACAACTCCGGTCATTCCTGGTGTACACGTATACACACGTCACCACCCGCATTAGCGACAATTGACACTTAAAAGTTACCTCACTAATACCCCGTTTACACGGTCAAGCAGACATCAAGCAAACATCAAGCAACCATCATGCAAATGTATTCAAAATATATGTGCACGGCGTGTAGGGCCTACTCTAACTGCTTGATGTTTGCTTGACGTTTGCTCGATGTTTGCTTGATGATTGTTTCGCGTAGGCTATACTTTGCGCATGCTTTATATTTGCTTGATGTTTGCTTCATCGTGTAAACGGGGTATAAGCTATATTCTATAATCCATCGCCACGCATGTATAATTTCGGACTTAATGAGAAGGGCGATGCGTTATGCCGATACTGAATTTTATAACATTAAGCCATAGGCTATAGGCGACAGCAGCGAGCTTCCGCACAACTTCGCTCAGGGAAAGAGCCTCGTTGCAGCGAACATGCCTAATGCCTGCTAATGCCTAATCGCTGTTATGTCTAGAAATTCCACGAGTCCAGTTATATAAAAAAAACTATCGCGTTACATAAACAGGCGACGTAAATAGAGACTGCAGATAAGTTCTCCGCTTCTAAGTAGGTAGGCTACTATCACAGAAAATTCTTAGTTATTATTAACTATTAGGCCTATATAAAGTGACGTATATATTACCAGCCTACAACTTTTAGACTACTAAGCTATACCGTCGCAAATAGCACGTGAAAGTCTAACTGTGTGTGACAAAAACGCGTTTTACAGAAGCTGCAGCCAATAGCCAGCGATTGCTCCAACATTGTGATATATCAGCCTAGACACAATTACAGCTTGCAATGATCTCCAACTTCTACTAATGTTGAAAACTCGCAGTCGCACAGAGGCGGGCCTGCCGCACGTATCGAAATTTTCAAATTTATAGACTAGAAGGCCCTCGTTAGAGTGCATATCTCCGCCAATTCGTGTACACAGACAGAGAGACAGACACACACACAACGACAAACAGATCGACCAATCTCATAATCTCCTCCAATTCACTTCGTTCCATTGGCTGAGAGAAAAAGTAAAAAAAACAGGTCTGTAGCTGCGCTATGCACAATTAGGCCTATGCCGTGCACTAGTGTAGTGCTACTGCTACGGCACGTCACAACGGCGTTATACCGAAGAAGAAGAACATGGTGGCGTGCTGTCCGTTGCCGAGGTGAACAAAGCGTCCTTCGTGCGTTCCCGTTATCACCTCACCCAGAAATCCGACGAGCGTGAAGAAGACCTTGAAGAAACCTTCCCACTCCCAGCGCCGCAGCCAGGCGGGACCACAGCAGCTGATGAAGTCGACCGGGAACGTGACCGACGACTTGAACTGTGCTCCGGCCTTCGTGCGCGCCGCGAAGTACCGCCGGAACATCTGGACGGTCCACCAGACGGCGAACCCGATGAAAAAAGATCCGGGCAGAGCGTGACCACCAAATGTCCCCATCTTCACCTTTCTGACGTTGCTCACTCACGGCTGGCAAAATCCGTCAGCTGAAAACACAACATGTAGTTTTAAGCTTAAGCCCTACAGGTGATCTAACACTTAGGCTACGTGTAACAAACATAAACATTAACATAGGGCCTAATTATAAACCAGTGCTTTAGTGTTGGTAACTAATGCTCGAAATTGAAGCTCACCATTCACATTTCACATACGGAGACGCGCGACTTCGGCAGTCAAAATAGCAATTATTGGTAGTCTGCATGACGTTGTCGAAGATTAAACGAATATGCCTAGCATCTATCCAACTTTTTAACTATTTTTGTGGAAAATATAGCGTCGAGACAACCAGTGATAACATTCGTTCACCTAATCACCTTACGAATGCTAGATAACTACAGTCAGGTGCTTGACGTTCAGTATGACGCGTCACTCACATAACTGCAAAGAGCTCGTCAGAATGAGCTAAATGGAAAATGAAGATTTGTATGCGGCCTACCGTACTGCGAACGAGGACGGCTACGGTATAAAGGCAAAACAAGACAAGGCAAGAGTGATAACACACAGAAGAAACGGCAATCGCAAATAACGTTTTCTTCCTGTGACAGCTGACATTATAACCGCTATACAAGTATAGACTAATCATAGAGGTAGGTCTACAAGTAGGCCTAATAATGTGAAAGCATGCTCGTTGTCAAAGAAAAAGAAACATCAAAAGACGCTTGTTTGCCGCCGCACTCTATGATCAAAGAACAGCGTCACTACTCGCTATAGCTGCAGTGCAATTATGTAAGATAGTGCACGCGTTTTGTGTGTTCGGTACTCGGCGGCTTGGCCATGCGCAATGCAATCCCAATGCGGCACTATTTTCTGCACCAGCGATCCATACGCCTTTGTCACACAGAGCTATACGAAGAATGATTTCCCTAGTCTCTGCAGTCGATCATCGTCGCTCTGCGACGGCTGCAAACAAACGCTGTTGATGAACCACTGCTATAGCGCGGTCTGCTGCTGCTATTAACGTAATTAATAGCGAGATGTTCGTTATGTTACCCTCGAGCGCAGATCGCATTATGCATCCTATCATTCTGTCTGTCCGTCTTCGATCGCCAGTGCATAGCTGCGGTCGTTTAGTGCTCCGCAAACAGTCAAGAAATCACATCATTATTAAGCTATAGCTGTGCTATGTGCTATAACTCGCAGACTGCTGCTGATTGCCTCCACCAAACGAGTCACAGCCCTGCACCTATTCACGTGAAGTATCTGTCCGTAGACCAGTCTGGTTACTTCGTACAACTTCAACGACCGGCCACGTAATAGGGTGTGTTTGACTGTGCCGCGGGCGAGATTTCTATTAATACAGGTGAAATAGAAATAGGCTACTAGCCCAGACCACGCGACGTGGGTGGACCGCAGTGACGATTGACGATTGAAGCCAACCACATACGACCTGGCCAGCTAGAGACCACCTGTACACGCTCAACGCTCGTTTAGGTATAATACTGCTCAATGCTCATTGCTGCTGCTGTTGCTGCGACATTAGATCAATAACATCTCCGACTCCATCGCCCACACACGTTGCTATTTTTTACAGCTTGAAAAATTTGTGGGATCCAGATTCCAGTAATAGCTGCAATTGCAAGCATGGCCCGTGAAACGAGCGCTGCATCAGTCTATATTACTTACGTCGCGTTTCTTGTAGCTGAATCTGCAAGATTCTGTAAGTTCAATCTAAGAAACGTTGTAGCCTATAGAATAATAGCAAATAGCATTTTCTAAATTTTATTCTATCATTCAAAACACAAAAGGCATAATCCCATGCACATACATACAAACAATCAATAAGAATTAAGAACACAAAAACTCTGCTATCACAGCAATAGGCCTACAGTAGATAAACGCACCGTCGAAGCACTGCAAGGTAATAGTCTTAACTCTAACGTGAACAAATAGGCCCTAGTTGACCATTCGTTCACTGTAGCGTTATACAGTGATCCATACATTGTAGTTCTTCAGCTGAAGCGTTTAACCGCGCCTGTGAAAACCAATACTCCGGACTGAATAGCAATAACATAAGGCCTATAGGCGACCCATCCTTCCGAGGCAGGCACATTCCCTATCAGACATCTCCTCCATGCGATTTCGCAGACTAAGAAATCCCCTTGCTGGTGAATGACTTATGTAGGCATGTTCAACATGTTCGGCCGAATTTGAGCCTCACTAATAAGCTAGGCGGCATCACAGGCTAGAGACTGTCGCACAGCAGCGTGTGAGAACCTATGTACGATCGCGTATAGGCCCTTGGTGTTTGACATTTAAAAGTTTACTTGATGCAGCACGACAAGTTCTTGCGAAATCTCAACTTTACGAATATACTCACTTACTAACTTCTTGTACAGAAAATTTTTTGAGTCCACCACATTTTTACCGAGCAGAGCCTAATCGGGTTAAATTTTGCGCAGGTGCAACAATCTTGGGGGATTATTTCCGGTGGGAGACTGATCTTAGTTATCTTCCTCGTCGCCCGCATAGTCAGTCCACTTATTTAGGTAGCATGGTCGATCGGTGCGCAATGTATTATGTAGTCTAAGCATTATAGACCGCAATGTCTGCAGTGGAGTGGAGTGGACAGTAGAAGAAATATCTTCTTAATACTCGGTAAACTATAGGAGGTCTACTGTCAAACTGTATCAAGTTGAAATGTACACGTAACCTGCACGTAATTTTTGCAAGCGCAGTACACCTATAGCAAAGCCAACTCTATAGTACATGCATAGTCGCCGAAAATTGCAGCCTAAGCGTAATAGCAAATTATAGCATATTAAATTGATTTCATGCGAAATGTAGGCTAGGTTTAATCAAAAGAAAAATAGATCACGAAGCAAACTGCAAACATGAGCTTTGCAACGCCACATTTAGGTTGTCAGATATTAGGAACTTACCTGGCGACACGGTTATGCTGCTGGCCTGGCTGCCTGCTAAGCAACTGCAAGCGGCTTCACCTGTATTAGCTAGCCGCACAGACTAGCACACAGCCAGCTCACCTGATTAGGCTACTGCTGCCTTCACGCACTGAAAACTTGATCAATGACGTTGATCGCTCCATTTCGTGCACCAATCAGTCATTGAATCGTTAATTAAAACGCATAGGCCCTATAAATTTGCTGATGAGCTTTGGCTGCGGCCTCTTCAGCGAGATATGATTTAAATCAACCAGCTACACGAGGCTTGTCTTGATTTGCCCTTAAGGTCAAAAGTTTTTGGCTGACCTTTAAAATCGGTCTTTTGCTACACTGTTTTGTCTGTTGTCTGACGCACGTATTGTAACTAAACCGTACGTCGCATATAGGGAGGTCGGCGATGGTAGCCTACCGTTGAATAGGGCGATGACGAGTTCCTGTAGGCTGTCGACCATGTCTCTATCTCCAGCGTTTTGGTCGCAATTTTGAATGCAAAGTTGTTGCATGAAGCCATCACCCATATGCGCTGCGCTGCATTAGGCATAGCGTATCGTATCCTGTAGTGTTGATTGTAGCGTTCGATATAACAGCGTCACGTATCGTATCGAGTGTGGGACTGTAGCTGGAGTCACTCGGGGAAATCGCTTTGTTTCCGCGACCGAAAATCGGACGCTGCTTTTCGGATATAGGCGGTACGATCGGCCCACCCTAGCAACAGCTGGGCGTCATGTTTCACGTACGGGACATGCTATTGTATAAGCGGGTTATGCCAGCGTATGTTGTCTACGTTGTGACGTCATATCTAGGCCTATTGATGTAAGCGATAAAACACGACGTGCTTCAGGGACCTACATTAACCACCGACGTGATGACGTGTCGTAGGCCTGCCTATGCAGCAGTTCTACGTCAGGGTCGACGTCCTTGGCATCATGGATGTAGCAAACGTTTTTTTAAAAAATTTTTGCCACGTTTTTGAAGTTTTGTTTCGTTTTTTCAATGTTTTTTAATCAATGATACGGTGACGCTGCTATATCGAACACTATCGCAAGCGCGCGGTAGCGCAGCCCTGTGTTAACGGCGACCGGCCAAGTCAATGGAGAATGGCAAAATTCGACCCCGCGCAGACCCGAAACCCCTCAACCGATTGACACAAAATTTGAAACAGGTGATTACGTTCGCGAGATGACCAGCTGTGCAAAATTTCGTGCAAGTCCATTGGGGCTTCTCGACAAATGGGTGAAATATAACGGAATTTTTTTAGTATATAGGGGCCTATTGACAGTTAGACGATGTGATGGTGAGTGATATCACCTTTTTATGATTTTTGCTGTTTGCGATTTGTCAGTCCATGTCACCGTTAACAAGTGTAAAATCATAAAAAGGTGATGTTATTCAACAGCACATTGACAGTTAGGCGATGTGATGGTGAGTGATATCACCTTTTTATGATTTTTGCTGTTTTCGATGTGTCACTCATTGCTCGTCGCCGTTAACAAGTGTATAAACTGATGTTTTGTACATTTATTTTTTGTTTTAACTTTGGGAAATAGGAAATAAGACCTATTTTCGTTTTTTAATTTCCAAATTCTAACTAAGGTAATAAGTAATAAATTGTTTACCTATTTCCAATAGTAAAATATTAAATAGGTAAATACCGCCGGTAGGTAGATGGTTGAGCATTATAATTTGAAAATTCCGTGCAGCCTTCCAGTCAGCAAAATATTGAAATTATCATATTACATATTCTATATTCTATGCTTGTTTTGTTTTATAAACAAACTTTACGAATATGTTTACCGAAGATACTGACAAGTTATGCGACCGCTGGATTGTAGAGTTTGATTGTCGGCGAATGTGGACAGCTTTTTCACAGCTCGATTCCTTTGATGGCACTATGAACCATGCTGGTTCAACATACTATCAGCTGGATGCTAACAATAGTCAAAGTCCGTGGAATAATGGCGACTGTAAGACTGATGGATATCGTCTGTTAGTATGTTTTATGTCCAGAATCTCGGATGCAGTGAATGGGGTGTCTGCTATTGGTTCTGGAAATGATGACACTACACGACAAACATCTTTAGATGAAGCCATCGCTCTTCTGGAGCATATATATCGGCGTTTCAGCGGAGTACTGGAGCATGGTGAAGTCGAAGACGTCCAACTGAGCTTGAAACGCCACGCCGTCTTGGCACCACTTCGTAAAAGTGATCGAACAAAGGCAAAGGTAACCAGGTTTTAATTTTTGACTACTTGTTCGGTGGCTCTGTATGCTGTACATTAATCCGATCAAACTTGCAGTAACATGTGATTATCGAAAAACCTGTTATCAAAGGGGACGATACTGATAAATGTTTATTTTATCGATGCAGAGTAATTTTAAGTTCTATTTTGGAACTAGTGTCGATTTCTCGTGTGCTTGAGCAAGGTGGCTGGCTGTCTTAATTATGTTGTGGTTAGTGTAAATGGGCAAGTGGATAACAGTAGGTGTAAGCTGTTATGGTGTGGCTGGTCTGTTACTTCTTATGGTAGACTGGCATACTGGCATTTACTGCATTGCAGTTTTGCGGATGCTGCATTTTTGCAGTTTTTGTGATGTTTTCTGCAACACAGCGGGATATGAAGACATTCTGTAGACCTGTTATGTGAAATATATTTTGTTCTATTATTTACTATGCAGCGTGTATAGTGTGTAGTGTTGGTTGTTACTTGTTACTATAGTTTTGTGTAAATTGTTAAATCTTATCCGCATTTTTTTTACTGAAATAAGCAGTGGAAGTTACATCTGGTGAGGTGGGCTTTTGCTCAATGGTTTACATCCATTTCCCAGAATGAGGCTGGTTAAATGAAGTGGGATACTGGGATAGTGCATAACCAAAAAATGAAGGATTACTTAATTTTAATGTCTTGGTTGTCATCACATAATAATTTATTTCAAGTGCAGTTTATGTGTCTTATATTGTTCTCCACACAACAGTAAAACACAGTAAGCACAGAAAAGCATCTTATTTCTGGCTTTCATTATGATTTTATAAACATGTTGCTAAATATTATAAGTTTGTCTATTTCACTGCTAGTATCACTTCTGTTGTCAGCTCATATTTTTAGTGGTGCTTGTTGTGTTCCAGGCAGTATTTGATCGACAATGGATAGAGTGTAAGACTGTGGATGAGGCGCGGTGTCAAAGCAAGCTTGCAACAATGACTGATTCGCCTTTGAATCAGCTGCCAAGCTTCAATGAGGTCATCGCAAGATGTCAAGAAATGCTGGAGAAGATTATGTCTAGTCTGCCCAGGCCATTTCTTTTGGAGGTTGCCCAGCGGGTTAATGAAAAAGTGGAAAGTAACAGTGCTAATGTGCAGTTTTCTAGTTCACCAGTTGCAAAGAGTTCACCAACGAAGTCATCAGCAGAGCTTAGAGTACAGCGGACGAATATTACTGGTGCTATGAAGTTTCCTGAGAAACAGAGCACACAACCAAATGCTGCAGTAGCACCAAAGAGGAGGAAGACCACTGATCACTCACCATCCACATCCTTCGCCGTCAGCAAGGTACCAGAGATAAAAACTTCTGATGAGTTGGGCACTGATGGCACAGACAGTGAAGATTGGTGGAATGATGAGCCACCAAAGAGCAAATGTACTAAGAAAGTAAAAAAGACATGGAGCAGTAATGAGGAAGAGCAGGTGTACAAGGGTGTGAAGGCACATGGAGTTGGCAACTGGGCACTTATTCATGCTAACTATTTACAAAATAGAACAAATGTTGACATCAAGGACAAGTGGCGCACCATGCTGAGACAAGGACGACTGAAGGAACTGGAACGTCAGTTTGGTCCGCTGCCAGTCATCTAAGTTTACAGTTTCTGACACATCTGTTTGTTCCTATTTTGTTTATTAGCCTATCTGGTGTGTTTGAGCGTTAGCTCAACTTTTGTGTGATTAATTTCATTATGATAACTTGATGATTTTTCTTGTTAGTTACATGAACTGATCAGTTTGTGAAGTTAAACTTTTGCATTGACATCTTGATAACATTTTATGTAGCATTATGTGATGAAATACTGTTGCTGATGACACAATTTGAAATGGTATTTTTTCTGGAACGTGATTAGTCTTCAGCATTAACATTAATAAACACAAATGTTGTATGGATGTACATGAACTGAAGCATCATACATCTCTGATAGTCCTTTTGTAAAGTTCTTCATTGTGACTGTATTTATTTGGCTGCCATAGCTACTGCTGTTGTCTTCGTGCTCATTAAGTTTTTGGCTGATTGTTGATAGAAGTAAGAAGGAACTACTTGCTGCAGTGCCGCTTTGACAAGACTCAGAAAAGCTTTGCAGTCAAGTGGCGTGAGTGTTCGAGTGATTTTGTCTAATACTGCTAGATGCCAGCCAGAAACACGTATGAGAACAACTCACCCATTATGCACATGAGAGGTTTTTGACACTGTGCACTATATAAATTTTTGTTTTGCTTACTTACACTTCTCCCTGCCCATCTAGCCATCTTTCATGTATTGGCTCCAAACTCAAAAATAAAAGTGGAAAAACAAAAATTGGCTAGGCCATAGGGAATGAGTATTTGGTGTGCCAATGTTGAATTTGGATTTATGTACTAGTTATATTTTTTGCAACTTTGAGTGAAAGAGTGTACATTATGACAAAATATGGCAGAAATATCAACTACATAATCTGTGCTGAGGGACATGCTATTGACTGTTGTTAATGGTTAACTGACATTATTAGCATTAACAACAATTAGTTAATAGTAATAACGTATGTTCATGACACTTTCCCAGCAGCATATCTAATATATCTGATGCTCTGATGATTTACGGTCTATCTTCTGGCATCTCAAAACTGGCACACATGTATAAGCTAAAATATATCCTAGACTTACTACTGTCTAATAAGAAAGGATCTTCTAGTAGCTCTATAAGAATAAGACTGAGAATGCAAGTATATGCTCAGCAACACAGTTTATGCATTCAACTGTTATTACTGACGAGCTGAGAGGTGAATTTCACAAATATCACACAGTCAAATGCGTCAACATTACATCAACAAACAGCACAGACAAGTAATTAATTAACAGCCAGTAGCTCACGAACCCAAACACTGCTTCATAAACCATGGTTAACATCAATCACATTTACTTCACTTCATTGACAGTGCAACAGGAAATTCTGCATAGCAGCAGTCCCCATTATTGACCATTGATTACGAGGACCACTGGCATGCTGAGTGTCAGTCGCAGATACTGGCTCATGCAATTGATCTTAGTCTGTACAAAATATGTTTTTCTCGGCACAGCACAGTAAGCAGGCTACGCATTCAGAACTGGTCAGCTTTGCAACTACAAATACCATGCATCGTGTATTATGACTACATCCTGCCCATAAGATCCTGTACTAAATGTCTCTTTAGAAAAGCATAAGGGACTGTTGGAAATTTTTTAGACTGTGCATCCTCGGTCATAGCAAAACACACGAGGACGAACTGCAGATGTTGCAAACGCGCCATCTACTTGTCCTAAATGACCCAACTAGCCACGTGTCCAGCGAGAAGCAGAAGTGTGTTCACACACTTGCATCACACACTGATGCACTGTTGACTTCTGTCTGAAATGTACTGGCTACAAATGCACTTACTGACTATCAGCATTAACAACTGAACTACCGTGGATCCACACATGCTTCTGGAAAGTAATCATGCTTGCACAATTGAGCAGTCACCAAAACCACCGCCGCTAAGGCCTTGGAACGCAACAAACCGTTAAGTTAGGGCCGGTTTCTGGATTTTTTTAGTTAACTGATCAGTTAGTAAACCATCTGTTAACTGTAACTCGCTAGTTAAGTTTGTGTGCGTTTCTGAACAAAACCTGACTGGCTGTCAGCTAACTGAGCGGTAAACTATAGCAACGATGCACACGACACTTATCACTTGCGCCTAGTGCAGGCGGGCGTCATGAATATTAAGCGCTCATCAGCCAGCCCACGAGCAAGCCAAGCAATTGTGGACAGCCATTTTGTCTATTCATGAATGGATTTCGTAGTAAAATTTGTAGCAGCAAACATCTCCTCGTGCGTTTTGAAGACATTGCTATACGGTAAAAATCGTTTTATAGTATCACATTCTTCAATTAACTGCTTGCAAAATGGTACAAAAGTTGCATTAAATACGATAACCACGATCGGCAGTTAGCTAACTGGCTGATTTCGGCCAGTTAAATTTTTGGCCATTTTGACCGTTGGTTAGTGCAATGGGAAACGTGAGTTACGCAAATCTGCCAGTTAACGCTAGCTTGACCGGCTAGTTAAGATACAGAAACCCGTCCGGACCGCTAAGATTCCACGCCGCTGCCAATGCCAATAAGCTAGCGGTTTCAGTGGTTTAGCCAAAAATAAATAAAATCAAACAATGTGTTGTGCTCACACTGCCGCAAGCACAGCCACCACACAAGTGCATGTGTCCTCATCCGTCATCAGTTATGCAGTGTACCATAGGACGTACTAACGTGACTCCTAGAAAAATGGTAGTTTATCATGTGTCATAACGAATCACATAAACTTGTTGCTTTTGGTCTCAAAAATTACAACCAGAGACGGACACCTTACCGATTTGGTCCAACCAGCCGCTAACTCAACGGCTTATTGGTTTAAACTGCTAAGCCAGCCATTAAGGCTTCAAAGCAGCTGTTGAAGCCTTAGCAAATGGTTCCGGGGACTAACAATACCGATTTATATTCAGTACATATGTTACACCAGTCAAATGAAATGTCTGCACTCTGCAAGTTCTAAAGACGAAAACTCGCACACAGATGATGCTAATTAATTTACAGTTTACAGTGCACTGTTATTTCATAAAGTCTCAATGACGCTGATGCGCGTGATAATCAGCAACAGAGTTCCACAGCTGATTCTGCTGCAACTGACTCACTGCTGGTAACGCGGACGACACCAAAGCAAAGTTGTTAACATCGTCACCGTCATCATATCGTCGTCGTTTTGCTGCAGTGTGTGCATGTCCGCTGTTGGCGTGAATGGTCTGCGCAATGTGTAGGAACAAAGGAGGGAAGTCATTGTCGATGCCGGGGAACGAATGGTGTTGTGTAGTGGAGGCTACAGTCGTTACATCGAGATGCACGAGGTTGGCGATGACGTTTGTGTCGTCCAGCTGACGCAATGCAAGCACTGTGCTGACGACTGCCGGCAGACTACACTCGCCAAAGTCACGTCGTAGTGTGTCGACTAGAGCCATGTCAACATCAGTCACTTCGACCAACAGATCACTCGCGGACTGCAGCACAGCACACAACCACCAACAGTACATCTCCAGTCTGACTGCATCGGTGGTCCACAAACTTGAACCAAAGGCCGCAAAACATGGTCACAGCAGGTGGGCCAATACAAAACAGCAGACATAATGTTGTGTTGTATTATTTGGCCGAGCTTGGCAGTGTGTTTATGCCTGAAATTGGAGGCAGGCACCACTTGTTACATCCATAAGCCAGTAAGTAACACAGTAGATGAATAATTGGCAAGGAATAATTTCAGATATCATACATGTATTTCTGGTGTTTATGATGAAGTTTATTCGCCATGACAGGCAGTAAAAAAGACAAAAAAAGCCATGCAATACAATTATGATACATTTATGATTTTCTGTTGGACACCATGGGTCAGATAACCCATCGTGCATTGGACGTGGCCTGGGGGCCAGACGGGTGCATCACTGCTCTTGCTCAACATTGAGTGAATTTAAATTTCGCTTAGACCTAACGTTTAAACTATAGTTTTAAACCAAACCTTAATCTGGACTCTAAAGTATGGTTTTAAACCAACGCTCAGATTAACGTCAGTCTTAAAGTCGGTTTTAAACTTAAGTATTAAACCGAAAACCTACTTCCTTGGTACCCTATAAATATGCCTATCTGCAACCGTTTTCACGGAAGACTTGCCAACAACGGTAAAATAATGACTTTTGGGGGTACCACTCTTTGATGCCCTTGTGTGCAGGTTTTCTTGAATCTAGAAAATCGAGACTTGGACCATTGAAATCTACGTTCAATGGTGAAAATTCCATATGCAGCTAGTCTTGGTCTATCTGTAGTGAATTTGGCGAAATTTGCTCTTGAAATGTGTCTTGCAGCCAAAAATTGTTAAAACAATCCATAAAAACCCCCATTTAGGCATTCAAAGTCAACCAAGGTCATTGAATTTGGTGACAATCGAGAGCCATTGTACGACTTCCTATTTGTGATTAATAGTAACCTAGGCCCTATATCACACCATTATTGAGATACAGCAACTTATTGGCTAAAAATCGCAAATTTTTCCTACCCCCTCTCATTTGGCGCCCTCGTTTGGGGTGACTCCATTCAAATTTATGGAATAGCTTTACGGTTGCTGAAACTAGAGTCTTCCAGGCAGCCGATGGTGAAGATTTGGTGATCCTAGCTTGCACTGTTTTTGACTGATCCACCCATGTGACGGACGGACAGATGAACAGACAGAATTGCGATGGCTAAGATGAGCTAAAGCGCGTAAAAAACATAAATAAATTAATATCGTACTGCAGTCATTCATTCAAAGGTTAATATAGAAACAGACAAAACACTGTTACACAACTGAACGAATCAACATTCAATTAGACAAATAAAACAAGAAATTTAAACTAATGCTCAAGAGATTCGTGAAAGTCTATAGCAGTTCTGGTTCAGTAGTTTAGCTGAAAGTTGGGGTGTTCACGTTAAGTTAATATACAAATACCAAATTCTCTGTCTGGATCGCATAATGATAGTTACGTGGTGCCCCCTTGTGAATGATATAGACTTGTGTCGCAGCCCGAAATGGCAAAAAATCCATAAAACCCCCTATTTTGGCATTCAAGGTCATTAAATTCGGCGCCAATCGAGAGCCAGTGTACGACTTCCTATTAGTGATTAATGGTAACCTAGGCTCTATCTCGCAT
>Ga0209454_1001433_pt1 | contig 14894 bp, 7 predicted proteins | sample WorMetHERISLAND1_2_FD_187400 | JGI IMG/M metagenome (GOLD analysis project Ga0209454, IMG submission 187400) | Marine gutless worms symbiont microbial communities from Max Planck institute for Marine Microbiology, Germany - Olavius geniculatus... | ecosystem: Host-associated > Annelida >...
GTTATGACAAAAACAATTTTGACTGTTTTTTTCTGAGACACGGTGTACATTTATCATGAAAACTACAGCAGATGTATCCAATACATAGTGACACAGCATATAGCATCAGTGATGACAGCAGCTAAAGCAACCACTGTCATACCATGGCCACCAGGGCTGGATTTAAACTTGGCAAGGCCCTGTTTGGTAAAAATACGGCAGCTGCCCTCACATAAATTTTCTGATATTATTCTACAAAAACTGATCATGAAGTCAGCGTTACAACTGTACACAGTTTTGCCGCCATGACTTTATTTCAAGTGCGGCTTTCTTAATTTAGAAGCTTTGCGCACGCCAGAGAGATCAGGCTGCACCAAGTGAACTAAGCTTTTAAATGTTGCAACATGCCGTAAAGAGACTAAAATATCTGACAGTCAAATTAATACTACAAATTACCCCAACACCCCAAATTAATACTACAGTGTACATGCCTGTGGTATGAACATGCCTCTAACAGCCACAGTAATATGGCGATTTTTTTTGGGGGGTGGGGTGGGAAAATGGAAAGTTGTATGGGGCAGGATGGTACTGCTGTATAAGACATGCCAAGTTTCTATAGGATGCAATCATTCTGCTATCTGTACTGGTATGGCCGCAATATGCGATGCAAATTTTCACTGGTGGTTCCAATCCCTAGTCACGTTCCCCAATTCAATGTTACTTCGAGGCCACATGAGTGTCCATGTCAAATGGCACCTCACTCTGATCAATTGCTTTAGCAGGGTGTACAAGTGTGACAGACAAACAGACCGTGCTCCAGTAACATCTATCACAATAGCCAGCATTGCTAATGCTTCCAGTTATGCCACCTAAAACTATTCATAAATTGCCAGTAAAGCACTCTTTATAACGGCAGTAGTGACCAGCCAGTTCTGCACATAACTCGGCATTTACTGCAATCTTCAAAATCTTGTTTCCGCTAATTATTTAAGCGAAGTTTCAACAGCATAATAAGTAAAAATAAAATATACAGGCCCTTCTGATCACAACATTACATCTGTTCAGCAGCTAAATTCATATTACAGTGCACATAGCAAAAGAGTGAAAATAAAATGGCTCAATGAATAAAATTAGGCAATGCACAAAAAGTAGCACGCGGTTAGTTATGCCTTTTACACAGCAGTTAACTAAAGAAGTGTTATTAACTACTGACGACTAGCTCAATTAGGAGATCAGTGGTGCACAAATGTTTTCAGCCCAAGACTAGTATATATAGTCCTGAAGCCACTACAGACTAGATCACTGTGATAACCAAGATTGCATCAGCTGAATGACATATTCAGAAATCAGGCTTTGAAATTTTTATAAGACAAATAATGGTTGGCAGTCCAAGAAGCAACACAGAGACGTACAGCAATAATCTTTGCTCATTTCTTTCAGCTAACACTGCAACGGCAGTGCACGAGGCAAAACCAGAAGCCCCAGACGCTCAATTTCATCGTTTCCGATCTTACCGCAATGTGCAAATACATCACATATACTGTCAAATAAAAGTTGCCTGGTGATCGATAATTCATTCTGGTTTTAACTTATCATTTTATTTTCATTACTATTCTCTTGCACCGTAGTTAATACAAGATTATTATGATAAATGAATAAATAACCAGTCAGCAAGTGTGGCGGCTGCAGATAGACATAACTGTAAAGCAGAAAAGAAGTAAGCCTACTTTATGTTTTGTCCTTTTTGTCTTGCATTTGTAGTAAACTGGATGACAACCATTTGTGGAGCTGAATGCAGGCCGCCCTTTGTGCACCACCGCAGCAGATACTGATTACTTTCGACCAAAAATTAGTTGAACTAGAATACACAAAACATAGATGCACACATAAAGAGATAACCAACTCACTGTAAACATTACACTGTGTCTCGTAAATCCACAGACCAGTTAATAAGTTGCACTCACATTACTACCAATTTCACTTAAATATCATCAGTGCACAAATATTCTCTCAGCATAAGCGTGTGCAGTTTAAAAAATATTATTTTGGTTCAGTTTTTGGTTCGGTTTTAAAAAACAAAACCATGCTTTTTGGTTTGGTTTTCACCATCTAATGTTTAGTGTGTAGAATAAAAAAACTGCCAAATTCGCACTGCTACCGGCGTTTGCGGTAGCCATCGTTTACTCTGCATATGATATCAGAAATAATGTAAACTACATCGTGTATTGACCGAACCGCAAAAACCGAGTTTTCAGTTTTCAAAATTTAACGTCGGTTCGGTTTCCAGAAAACCCAAAACAGAAATTTTTAACATGCAAGCAAACCCGACAGTCTCACTTGCCTACAGTTTCACTTAACACTCTTCGATCATTCTAAGTTCAATATCAGTCTCTTCAAAATAAAATGTTATTGGCTGGTAGGCCACCTATTTATAATAATTCAATAGGGGCAAAGCAATTATTAAAATGTACAATGCACCAGCTACAACAATACAACAGCGGTCAATTATCAACCAATCACAAAGCAAACAAGGAAAAACACAGCAAAAAAGCATGCAAAACAAATCTCCCAAGTCGGCCGGTCATTTCTGCTTGGGCCGGGAAAGATAAAGACGTAAAGTCCACTGCTTCCGACACACATGAAACAGCTAACATTCAAATGAGAAATTTATGATGCAATTAGAACAACACTGTACAACTTTTCAATTGAAAATATCCTCTAAAATCAACGCTACACATAGAATGACAGATATTTCACTGGACTGGTGTTGTTAGTGAATGCAGCAAAAATCAGTTTAAAAATGAAAAATACTTCATTCAATTTTCAATTCTATGCTTTTGTCAGGTTATGTGTTTTCAATACTAGTAAAACACACACACACACACACGCAAACAGGTATCATAAAGAACTTCACACAGAGGCAAACAACAGCTGAACGGGTGGTAACAGTATGTAGCAACTTCCTACCAGAGCTTATTCTTTAGTCTGTCGACAAGTAAAACGTTGAAAAATAATCACAAATGACATCACTATGCAGTGAATGGAAGCGATGGCCATAGTCGCGTTGAACCGTACCACTAGGCCACCTGCCCACTGTCGTTAACACTAACTATGCAGTGTGCCGGTAAAAACTGTAATGTTTCTGAAGAAAAGCTGCAACCTTCTTGTTGCGATACAAAAGAAATAAAAGCATCCGCTTGGCACCAGCATAATTCTTGAACAATAAAACGGAAAATGGTTAATGTAGTTTATTTAGATATTATCTTCAAAAATAAAAACAATTTCACGAAACCAGAACGCATTACACTGTAACATGAAACACCGATCTGCCAGTTTTATTAGATTTTTCTCAAAGTGATTAAATAAAATCAAATGGTTCAAGCAAATTCTATTTTATGCTTCAGCAAAATGCATTTGCTGCAACAATTAAAAAATGCATGACACTAAAAAAGAAAATTTCCCAGTTTTTACCGCCACAACACGTAGCTCCATTGGTTGGTAAATAAACAATCGACAGTTTTCAAAAAGATTTAACGACACGCTGTTATGGAAAACAATACTCCTCCAGTCAAGACACATGGAGGCACAGAGCCTTTGTTCATCTAACTGACCACAGCACCGCTGGTGTGTTGCCACTATACCTGCTGCATCTGTCGATGTCCGGCACGACCACGCTTACCCGCTGGGCCAGCTAGGTCGGCAAAACGTTGGGGTTTAGAGCCGGCGGCGGCTACGTGTGGTGTAAGGGCTGCGGAGGCTGCTGTTGCTGATGATGCTGCAGTCTGCTGCTGTCTGGCTCGACGCTTGCCATGCGGTGGCCCACCTGACACCATTGGTCGTAATGGTATCTGACCACCAGCACTGGAGGAATACGGAGGCGGTTGACTATGCTCCTGCATGAAACATCAATCATTGATTCACAAAACCACTGCTGCCATTGCTGGTACTACTATCACTACGAGCAAAAAGCTATGAAGCAGACCGCTTTCAAGTGTGAAGTCTCAGTGTACAAATTTTTCCACGGGTCTGCACCTTCATATATCATCGCCGAGCTTTGTCATGTAACAGATGTCGAGGTTTGACAATGACTATGTTTCAGTTCACTGATCGTCAGCCAGCTGCACTGACTAACTACTGTTGGCAACCAAGCTTTTTGGTCGCTGCTGCTCATGTCTGGAACAGTTTGCCTGAACACATCACCTCGACACCCTGTGGCTGACTTCCAGTCTCGTGTGATGAAAACTCATCTGTTCTGCATCTCTTCATGTTACTTTGGCCTAACTTACTATAGGGTGACACGATAGGTCACGAACGATTTTAGATGACAAATTAACTACGTGGAAGTTACCAAATAATAATTAAACTGTTACCAGTGTTCAGAAAAATTTAGGAAAATAATGTTTGCGAAATGTTACAACCATCTGTTACTTCCTTGATTTTTACAAGCCAACATAGTGACATCACCCAGTGGACATGGACTGTCCAGGTCCACCATGATGGTCAGTGACGTTGCTTGACATAAGGCAAAGTTTCCACTGAATGCAAGGCATGCAACGTACGCATCACAGAAGAAAGTACGCAAAAAAGTTATGTAACAAATGCAATACGACCCCAAGAAAATTATGCATCAAATGCAGCTGGCGTAGTTGACGCACTGGCTTCCTAGTAATTATCCACTATCCCTTTCACTGCTCGGTTGTCTGCATTTGCAATTAAATGCTGCATAACAAAATGTTCTAATCACATGCTACAAATAAAGTAAATAAATAACAGTAGATTGCAATTAACACTGTGTAAAAAACAAATACCCAACAATTTAATGCTAATTAATTACAGATGACCGAGTATCAAAAGGATGCTTCTTGTCTCATCGTTCGTTGCATTTGTTCCATCAGCTGCATTTGTTGCATTACATTCGATCCATTGCGTCAGTTACATCAGTTATCTCCATTCATCGCATCAACTACATCAGCTGCATCAGATGCGTTGCGTACATTACGTCCATTGCGTAGCACGCGCGGTGTTGAGTGGAAACCCTGCTTTAACGTTTATCGGTCCGTTGTTGTGCAGTTTTAATGGTGGTGTTATATAAATACGTGTTGTAAATGCTGTGTAATAGCTACAGCTCTGAAATTTTACACCAAAGAACTTCACTGAATATACCCACGAGGAGACATAAAATTATTGCTGGCTACTGTTAATAACAGGCTTGTATGAAATCGAAATCGTTCAGTTCATGACCTATCATGTCACCCTATAATAATACTACTAGTCAAGTAAAACACTAATCCAACCACTACCATTTTTACCATCACTACTACTAGTAGTCTAGTGCTACCTGTGAGCGGTGTGTGTGTCGGCGTGGCAGTGTAAGTTTGCGAGCCGGCGGCTGTTTAGGATTACTGCTCGGCGTGTGAACAGCACAGACTTTGATGAACAGAGCCATCAAAACAATCAGACCCAGAGACATCAACAGCACTGCCCACCAGTACTCCTGGACATGCAGACAGACAGACATACAGTCACAGTGATAGCTAGCAGCACACAGTTCTAGCAATAGCACTAGCACTACTGGCACTTAGCGTACTGGTAACACATCATCCAAACTGATCTATGTCAGGTTCAATTAGTACTTGGATGGATGACTGCCTTTCTGCAGGCACATACTTAAACTGAGTAAATTTAACAAACTACCAGGTCAACTCAGCCTTCTATCCTCCATGGGATGGTAAAATGAGTATCAGCTTTTTAGCTAAAATAATAATAATAAATGGTGGTGGTAAATATAGTCACCATAGCTGCCTACAGGCTGACTGACTTGCTCCAAAGGTTGGCAGCCACCTGGTGCTGTTCTACAGTCATCGAATGAACCGGGTGAACGCTTATGTAACTATCAGCATTTATATCATAACATATTATTACTGACATACTGAATGCAACCAAAATAGAAATAATTCACCACAAATCACTATGATCAGGAGCTGCATTACCGTGATCCAGGCCTTGATGTCGTTGAAAGTCTGTTGGTTGAAGAGCAAATTCTTGAGCCGAGCCAATGGACCATCTTCATTCACCGCTCGGCATTTCTGGAACACGTCGCAGTAGCCTTTAAAGTTGTCGCAAGGTGCACCTGCACACAATGCATAATAACCATATGCGTGTTCAGCTTATAGTACATACCAAAACATTTTGAAAACAGAATGGCAAAATACTGTACCTACAAATTTCTAGCACAAACGTCCCAACTACAAAGGTCTTCAAAATGTTACCTATTACGAAATGAGTATATTAGTTATTAGCAAACTGTAAGTCGTCGTGTAGAAGTTTTTTCGGAGTTTTCCGAAAACAGCATCAACAACAGATATCAAATTATGCTATTCCGCCCTTGATTTGCATGACATAATAACAATAACGGGATGCAGTGGCTAAAAATATGACTATTCAACGATACAACAGTTGACCCCAAAACTGCGGTCCAACCATTTACAGTTTGGTTCAGTGCAAAATGATGCTTTCACTGAGTAAGTTATAAGAAGTATTTTGAGCAAAGGTCATGTGACACGCGATAGTGGTGGTCCTGCCACCTTAGCAATCTTGAACGAGTACTCAAATTTGAAGCCTCTGTACAGAAGACTCCTTGAATTTAAGAAGTCAGGTTGTTAAAAATGTACGTTCCATGCTAAAAATTTATTACGCATGTTGTCCAGGTCTATCTCCAGCCATTTCGGTGCAATTCATTCTCAAAATGTGTGTCGCAGCCCGAGTTCATGAAAAATTCAGTAAAAACCCCAATTTTGGAAGTTCAAGGTCATTCAAGGTCATCGATGTTGACATCCCTAAGAAGCTCCTCACTGGTGCTAGTTTTGATAAGCAGGATGTCTGTGCCTATCTACAACTGTTTTCATGCTAAACGAGGCAATATCAGTAAAATAGCCACTTTTTAAAGGGAAAACCCTAACAGGTGAAATAGGATAAAATGCAATATTTCGTTGGTTTTGTTTCCCCAGGTAGTGCAGAAACAAACAATGGGTGCGGTGGCAAATTGGACAGTCATCTGATTGCCAGTTGTCAGAAATATTAGTGTCAGAAATTATTAAAAATCTGACAATCTTTCTTCAAGTTACAATCAAAAATGTCTGGAATGTTTTTTCTGGACACTGTGCAAGCAACATGGACTAGACGCAGAAAGCATTTTACGGTTCAGTGGTGTACCTGCGGGTAGTTGTATGCCAGAAGGCATAAAGTCACCGTCAATGAGGAAGTTACGAAGTGCTTCATTCTCTGGCTTGTAAATATCATCGTGATTCCCAGTACTCACACACTGGCTCGTCTTTGCATCTGATACAGAACAACAACAACAACAACAACACACATTACAACAACAACGACGACGATGATGGTAATGGTACTACAACGAATGTTATCAAGTTACATATTACATAACCAAAAATTGTCCTTCGTTTTTGGAAAACGCCACTAAAACCCCTAACATCATATCCCATCATATCAGCTGCTGGGAATTGGTTGTCACATTGTGCAGCACTTTATGTAAGACGAAATGTGAAACGATGTAATCTTAATTTTCAAATTATCTAAATAACAAATGGATATTAGGCTGACGACCACAGCACTTTTTACATGTCAAATATCTTCTTCTCCCTAACCAATAACAATAAAGCACAAAAGGTAAAAAAGAAAAAAATAACAATAAATAGTCAAAAAAAGTAAATAACTGACTCCAACACGAGACGTAGCAGAGCTGTCCACGGTTGAAGTTTTTGTCATCCTCCGGAGCTGCGAGTGAACAAGCCGTCCAGTTGATTCGCTCACACACCGATCCTGCGCACTCCTATAGACAAACACCATGCAATGCACAACGATTCTGTGCGTTCCAACAGACAAACAATGCATGCTGCACAATGACAGTGTGCACTGCATAGTGTAGTCAAACAGCACACACTGCACAATGGTCACCACATGCTTTGCTATGCACAATTGCCATGCAATGCACAATGATTCGGTGCACTCCTACAGGAAAACAATGCATGTTGCACGATTACTTAGTGCAGTAGTTTAGCCAGCAGTATACAAGGCACAATGCTTTCTTAGACAAACACCATGCAATGCACAATGACAGTGTGCACTCGTATAGCCAATCAGCATGCAACAGATATATGACACTGCCATAGTATGCGTAGTCTTTCCTAAGCCACAAGGCCCATAGAGCAGTACTGATCCCCGTTTCCTCAGCTCTCAGCCAGACACCAGTTTACACTGCAAGACCACGAATAGTGCATCGCATAGTATGCCTGTTTACGTCCTAGCTATCACTGGTACTCATTACACTAACCCAAACAGGGATGGCTAGGCTGAGTTGATCTGGGTAGCTGCTTACGTACAGTGAACTAACTGGGTATGGCACATAGTAACTTTGTTGACTGAACACAATGTGTTACCAACTACAACTAGGCATTATGATTGTACATGCAATAAAAGATAAGCAGTTTAGTCACAATGCAGTACAAAAATAAAACAAAGCTTGCATACTTACGCCACTACGGCAGACTTGAGTGTTAGAGTTACAAAGCGATCCATCAGCCTTGGGCTCAGGCATAGGACACTTGGCACTGGTGCCGGTAGACATTACGGTCAAGGTCAATACTCAACTCATGGTTCAGAGCTCACACATCAAAGATCTGCGTAACACATGCAGGTGTACATGCGATGTATGCAGAGTAGCTCGAATGACAAAAACTCCACACATAACGTAAACTATACATTAGTTTCCAGCAACTATTTTTGGGATTGTTATTATCCTTCATATCTTAAAGATGATATTTCAAACTTCAGTACACTGTACCAGTACTGAGGTATTAAAATGTGTAGAATGATCCACGTGAAAAAAATTCTAGCAGTTTAGGGATGACAATGATTATCATTTTCTTATCATTACAATAAGCTAGTAATGCGACCAGAAAGGATATTTGCAGTACGACGCGTTGCTACACTCCATGTCTGGTAGGCACTGCAAGCGAGCATCAAGTGTTACAAATCCACAGTTGTGCAAACAGCACGGACCTTCACTGGGGCTGAACACACAACAACAGATCCAGCGTAAAGGTAAAGAAAAGTAAATCGCCGACAGTCAACAGCACTCACTCTCTCACGGCTTTGTGACCGATGCGAGCGACGCTTATCTTCGTTTTTAAGACCTCGAGCTAGAGTGAGTGCAAACACAGCTCAGATGTGGCATGAAAGAAGAAGCAGGCCTGATATCTTCCTGGCTGTTAGGCCAGTACCAAATTATACTGCTTCGTGACAGAGGCAAGCACTACTGAAGTCACATTTCAGACCACCTCGTTACTTCATGACATACATTTCTCCCAATTTTTGCACCACTACCCAATTACAATGAACAACAGTACCTTGTCTCCAAGTTTCTCAAGACAGCCAGTTCAATCTTCACCAGCATGACCAGTGCACTAGCCTTTTCGCCAAAATGTGCTGCATAAATTGATGTGGTGCTTTACTAACATTACTTCACGACAGTAGTGCCATTCCAAACATCTCAGCACTTTTAAGCGTTGCTTAAACGTGGAACTGTTTGACATTGCCTACTGACTCAACTTAATCTCTGCCATTATGAAACTTTGATTCACTCACGACATACGGTGATATACAAACGTGTTTTGACTGACTAATTGAAGACATGAGGTAAGTCTTGGCTAGTAAAACTGAGAGAGAGAGAGAGAGCAGACCTGCAGACAGCGGGCGGCTTGCGGTGGCAAGAATGTTCCTGGCTGCCACGTGGATAGCAGCAGGTATCACCATGCTCATCGCAGTCTCTCTTGAACCCGCAGTCACACTCCTCATTTGCCTCGACGATACGATTACCACAGAACGCCTCGGTGCTGTCCTCAAAACAGTTGTGCTTCCCGTTCAGCTCATTCAACACGGCATTCAGCACCTACGTACAATCGTGATAACTAGTCAAAAGCAATATCACAAGAGGCAAAATCACTGATCAGTGCTGATCCCCCGTGAATCGTAAGTAGCCAAGTGCAAGTTTTGGCTGGTGGTGTTCAACCCCCTGTAATCTCACCATCCCCGAAGGGTTAAAAAACCCATCTAACACGACGTGTCACAATAGGCCTATTCATCAATCAACCGATCAGCAGAAAATGTGCTGAATAGGTCATCCATTCTGCTTTGCCATTGCTGATAAATGCTTTTTTTCAATGCAACATGTCTTCTCTAATTTTGATTGTCTGATGTCGACATCATGCTATTTGTCTCTGATAACATTCTGAAAATCTCTAAGTTCACAAATTGTTCACACTTTTTTCATAAACAAGTTCTCGCAAGACATCCCATACTAAGTAATCTAGCGAAGTCAAATCTGTCACATGTGGTGTCCAGTCTTGTGAGCTGATTGAATCGGGCATGTTGTCTAAAAAAAGTTGAGTTGCTTTGTTGCAGCGTGATGGAATGCTGTCTTCACATAATTCAATTTTTAACTCGCTTTACGTCATTAAGCAGCATTCAGTGGTGTTATTAATGAAGTCACTAAAATTTATAAGTAAGTAAGAGTACATACTAATCTACAAATGCACAGAGGAAAATTTATTTCCATATAGTATACGCTCTGTTATAGTTACGCAAAGTTTGAGACGTTTTTTATGGGCCACCCAGTATATTACATAAGGAATGGCATGCATAAACAGCTGTTGTACATAAGACTGAAAGCTAAGAATGACACATCTATTCATATATAAACCTGAAAAATAACTGTCAGAGAAAAAATGCAGATAACAACTATGACACTAGCAGTTGTGAATTGCAAGCACAAAATAAATTACAAGGGTCATGTTGCCAATGCTGCACATTGAGAAGTTGTGGTTATTGGGACGATCGCCACTCGTTGCGCTGGCAAACATTATGTAGTTTCCGGCGGGAAAGTTCGGATTCACGATCGTCGGGACACATTCCGGTCCACTGTCATGCTGTGCAGTAATACACCACACTCACTCACTGTCATACACGGTGATCAAAAAACAAGTACAACAAACAAGTAAAACGAAAATTTATACAATACATCAATATGAAAAAATTAAATGTATTAACATGTCTACAAGGAGGACCGAATGAAAGCATTGCATAATTGTGCATCAGTGCACTTGTGAGAGTTGACAGCTGAAAAACTGCTAAAGTTGCTCAACAAAAACATACATTTTCCTGCGTAATTACCACTGTTAACAACTAACAGAAACTCAAGATTAATTAACAATCATTTTTTGCACAGTTAACTACCACAAATTTTTAAATTGTTACCAAACCTACAAATAAAATTATATATCAAAGTTCCATAAATCTGTAAAAGACATACTGGCGATCCATAGTTGTGTCCAATTTCGTGTGCAAACGTCAGCGTGGAGACTTTGGGTGGAACTCGCGAGCCGTAGTTGACAAGCGTAACAATGCCGGTGTTGAGGCTCTTGAACACTCGCCGGTTGTTCTCGTTGTATTCCTTCCAACGCTCACACAGACCCCCGGATGCCTCTGTACAACAACCATGCAATCTGCCATATATATCACATAAAAACGGGTTCAGATGGAGTTGCTTTTTCGTTGGTGAAACCAACAGCCTGCTGGTTTGCCAGTCAATAAATAATCATCTACATGTTTCAACAATCAACATGATGACATCTCTACTCGATGACAGTTTGTCCGTTTCCCCCCACTCACTCTTCTTCGTATCGAAGAGCTATTGGGCTACCACAACAACACGAACATGAACATTTTAATCTGAATCATCAAAAACTCCCCAAATCCATATGCAGATAAAGAAACCTTGAATCTGCATTGTAAACTGAAGTGTAATCAAAATATGAGTAGTTGGACCTGGGGCACCCCTCTTGTTGAGATACGCTGAAAGCCCCAGTTTACACAATGTCTCCTAATTGTAAAAAATTATATATATATATAATCTAATCCACAATGGAGAAAAAATCCAAACTTCCAGCAACAACTAAGTACTTACTTTTTGAACCAAGATCAATCCCAACCCCTCCGCAAAATTTCACCAAAATCTGATCATAATTTGTCGAGCAATCCAATTAAAAAAAATACTGGTACAAAAACAAACCAACTTGACCACATAAGCTTCTTTGGCACAGGAAAAAAAATTAAAACAAATATGTTAGTGTATTAATAAGCGAAAATGTGACCATGTAACTTACTGAGAGAAGAGCCGACCCAGGCCAGGCCGAGAGTGCCCTGAGAGAAGTCTCTGTACGTGAATACATAAGCCAAACAGTAGAGGTTATGGTTCGACAACGAGTTGAGATTGAGAAAGTTGCTAACGTCGATGTTTGTCTTACAGAATGGGTTTACGATGTTGGTTCGGTTGCAGTCCGATGATGTGTTTATCTGTGCAAAACATCACCACCAACATTATCTCAAAATTTTTGGATTATTCTGCATAAATGCTTTGACAAACTGAATCACAGATAATAACAAGATAACTTTGTTTGATAATGTTTTCTACATTTTTTGATCACCCTAAATAAATAAATTCTGACAAGGTGATAGAATGATAATAATAATAGTAATATCTCCATATCACAAAATATCTGACATAATACTTCCACACATTGTGACCACCCTGTATATATGTTCGGACTGACAAACTGATCGACAAAAGGCATTCATAGTCATAAGATGAAAGCAGCATGAAGTAATGAAAATGACATAATAAACATCCTTTTCTAGCAGTTTTACTGCCACAGCTAATACTGCTGGTTCCAGGCTTCATGACACCAATATTCCCCAAAAGATGCACTAACAAAAATCTTTCTAAGATGACTTGAGCAGTGCAAGTGAAAGCAACTCATTTCAATGACTTGCCTGAACGCGATGCACAGCAAAAGTGAAGCCACTGAAAGGTCCTTGGTTGTCATATTTAAACACTGTGTTGGTGTAGATCTTCTTAATACCATCAACATGACTTGCAAACAATGATGTTATCTCCTCCCGAGCGCGGTCAGCCGTCTAATGACAATGTAATGTATTATCAATTAATTAATTAATCACCTGTCAAATGTCCAAGTAATGCATGACATTTCAACAACAGTAAGCAACATTCACTAACAAAATGTGTATTAATACATATTAATGCATATAATTGCTTCACAGTACTTATAGCCTAAGCAGGTTATTAAGTGTTCAACTAACTGTTCATGTTAATTCCTTACAGCTAGCAACTTGTCTGCAATTGTAATAAAGCATCATTATTAATTACCAAAGATTCAGCAGATTTCCCATTGACAATGTGCATTATACAAGTTTATTTACATGCTTATTAATATAAAAAATGGAGTGTGCATCAATCTGAGCAGCAAAATTAAACAAAACTGTCATAGGACAAACCAAATTAAAACTCTGCAGCAAAACTTACTCATACACAGTATCAAATTGCAGTTAACTGAAAAAAACAACAAGACCAATGAATGTATACAAAACTCACATATCCCTTGCCGCCTTTGCCTAGTTTGGTCATGTAATCCCAGAGCAGGGGATCAGACTGTAGAAACAGCGCACACATCCTGTTCCTAGGACTATGGGTGGCACGACGCTGCCTTGACGCTGCTGGCTCCGCCCACCGGGAATACCGACGGAAATACGAAGAGCCATGTTGCTAATGATACAAACACAAGTAACCCATCCATACTATATTACTATAATTTATATATGTAGGCAGAATGCGAATCAACGTTGCAGACAGAGAGAGAGGTAACTTTATGGTGATAATACCACAAGTTTGCACTCCATCGTGCATTAACAAGAGATCTACAGATTGCCGTAAAAACTAACATATTGTGACGTTGCTTGGAGACCATACCAGTATAATTCAAATTTATGCAACCCAAAAACTACGCCAAATGTTAAACTATTGATAACATCGGGCCCAGTCAAATTCAGACATTGTGCCTTACCAGTATTTTAAAAATCATTAATCATTTGCCAGCCCCCACTGTAAACAACAAAGAAGATAGACTTTGAACATGAAGGAATTTCCAAGTTTGAAGATCTTATGACCTTTGATTGGTCAAATAGCATACCAATACCATCGTATAGCATTCACTGACCTCTACATATACAGGGTAAGCCAAAAAAAATCGGACCTGTTTGAGCATTGATAACTAAGCAATGGTTAGTGGTAGAAAGATGTGTTATACATCAAAGGTTTCAGAACGCTGTAAAGAATAAGCAACAAATTTGCATACTGAAGCATTTAAATATTCTTTGCCTAATTTGCATAAATATGCGTCATCCCCGAAATTCTGACAAATCTGACTGTAACACATGGATTTAACTTGGATATTTGAGCTTTTGTAACTTAACGATGTTTGTTGATGGAAAGGTGCGTAATATGCCAAAAGTTTTGAAATTGTGTACCGAAGAAGTGTACAACTTGCTTGTTTCAGCATCTAAATATTCTTGGCCTGATTTATACAAATCTGCCCCACCCCTAAAATCATGCTAAATTGGCAGTAACGCATGAATTTAAGTTAATTTTCTTTCAGCATACAGTGAAATATCAACAATCATTAACACATACGTTGAGTTTGGATGAAATTCGACATAGGCAGTTGCCCAGCTTTTGCATTCATAACCATCATCAGTCTTTTCAGGCAGCTGATCGATCAGGCAGCTGGAGTCAATGTGTTCAGGATCAGCTGAGCCCAGCATTCGATTAGCACGCGTTTTGAATTTTTGTGACCATGCTATCTGTTGCAATGCCCCGACACTGCATTATTCACAGAATTTAAATGTGGACTTTTTGGCAGTGAGTTTTTGAGTTCAATGAACTCGGGCACATGGGAGTGCAGGCAAATGCCTAATTTCAGGGGTAA